>Ga0307509_10000019_pt1 | contig 256151 bp, 197 predicted proteins | sample 10_EM_MG_FD_202245 | JGI IMG/M metagenome (GOLD analysis project Ga0307509, IMG submission 202245) | Populus trichocarpa ectomycorrhiza microbial communities from riparian zone in the Pacific Northwest, United States - 10_EM | ecosystem: Host-associated > Plants > Roots > Unclassified... | reverse complement strand
GCCCGCCAATGAGGACGGTGCGCAGCCCGGCATAGTCTATGCGTCAAGTGAAGCACACATGTCAATGGCCAAGGCGGTAGCGCTCCTGGGCTTGGGACGCCGTAACCTGCGCGTGATTGCCGTCGATGAGCACTTCCGTATGAGCGCGACAGCTCTCGAAGCGGCCATCGCACAGGATCGGGCTGCAGGACAAACTCCCATTGCAGTCGTAGCTTCTGCCGGTACGGTGAGTACGGGGGCGATCGATCCACTCGAACAAATCGGGCAAATATGTCGTTCGCATGGACTGTGGCTACACGTTGATGGGGCATACGGGCTACCCGCTGCATTGGTCGAAACAGAGAAGTTTCGCGGTCTGAACGGAGCGGACTCGCTCTCACTGGATCTGCACAAGTGGCTGTATCAGCCGGTTGACTGCGGAATGCTGTTGTTCAAAGACAGCAGTCACGCCCGTACGACCTTCGCGCACACCGGCGACTACGCTCGGGTTCTCGATGCAGATCCGGTAGAAGGGTTTGCGTTCTTCGAGGAGTCACTGGAGCTGTCGAGGCGTTTTCGCGCCCTGAAGATCTGGCTGTCCTTGCGCTACCACGGTTTCAACGCATTTCGCGCAGCCATTCGTGCCGACCTCGAGCATGCGCGCCAGTTGGCTGACACGATTGGTCATACCCCGAAACTCGAGCTCATGGCTCCGGTGGAACTGAGTGCCGTGTGCTTCAGGTATCGTGAGACGCCTGCCGACGCGGACCCGGATAAGATCAATCAGGCTATTTTGCGCCGGGTGGTTGAAAACGGTGTTGTTTATCTATCCAACACCACCGTGCATGGGCACTTCGCTTTACGTGCCTGCTTCGTAAATCATCGGACACAACCGGCCGATGTCGCACAGATCGTGCCGGAAGTGTTGAAGGCTGCGCACGAGATCAGCACTCGCTGATGTTCAATCCTCGTTGGTTGCGGCCCGCGCAGCGATTTGCATTGGCAGCTCGCCACCGTGTGATTTACCATCTGGTCACAACCCGGCGCGCACGCCGAACAATAAATAGATGCCCGACCCGACCGCCCCGTGCCCGCCAGCCGATGTCATTGCGGCATTTGCATTCGGTGAGCTGAGCCCCGAGCGCACCGCTTCCCTGCAAGTGCATGTTTCCGAATGCGAAACCTGCCTGGAGACGGTCGGGCATCTCGCCTCATCGAAGTCAGTCCTGTCCGGATCTACCTTGGCCGCCGGCGTCCGCCCCACTACCCCGGGCCTGCGGGCCGCCGGCGAGATCATCGGCTCGTATCGATTGGTACGTAAATTGGGCGAAGGCGGAATGGGCGAAGTCTGGGCGGCGGACCAGCTCGCGCCCGTCCGCCGCACCGTCGCCCTGAAACTTCTCAAAGCCGGCATGGATACCCGGCAGATCGTTGCGCGATTCGCCGCGGAACGGCAAGTCCTCGCGCTTATGCAACATCCGGGCATCGCCCAGATGTTCGATGCGGGAGTCACGGACGACGGCCGATCCTTCTTCGTCATGGAATACGTGGATGGAGTCCGGATTACGGAGTATTGCGATAACGCCGGCCTGGGAGTAGCCGAGCGTCTGCTGCTGTTCCAACAAGTTTGCGACGCCGTACAGCACGCCCATCAAAAGGGTGTCATCCATCGCGACATCAAGCCCTCCAACGTGTTGGTAGCAATGCAGGACGGGCGCGCTCTGCCGAAAGTCATTGACTTCGGCCTTGCCAAGCTGACATCGCAGGACCTCAACGAGGCCAGTCTCACCGAGGTCGGCACCATGCTGGGTACGCCGGCCTATGCCAGTCCGGAACAGATGAGTCTGGGCATGATCGACGTTGATACACGCAGCGACGTGTATTCGCTGGGCGTCCTGCTCTACGAACTGCTGGTGGGCGTACTCCCCTTCGAAACCGATGCGGCGGGACCTGCGGCGTTGCTCGAGCTACGCAAAAGTATCCGCGAGCTCGAGCCGACGCGACCCAGTACACGCCTCAGCAGACTCGGCAATCGCGGCTCGGACCTGGCGAGATTGAGGGGGACGGAAACCCTCGCCCTGCGTCGCCAACTGCGCGGCGACCTGGATTGGATCGTCATGAAGGCGCTGGAGAAAGATCGTTCGCGCCGCTATACCTCACCAGAGGATCTGGCGCGCGATACGAAGCGCTATCTCGAACACCAACCGGTACTCGCAGGCTCGCCCACCGCGATGTACCGGATGAGCAAGTTCGTGAGGCGACACCGTCTCGGCACCGCATTTGCCGCCGTACTTCTGGTCCTGATAGTCGCATTTGCAGTCATGACCGCAATCCAGGTGAAGCAGATCGCCGCGGCACGCGATCGTGCGCAGGCCGAAGTCGCGAAATCCTCGTCAATCAACAACTTTTTGCAGGAAACACTCGGTGCCGCCGATCCTTGGGAGACGGGCGCGGACGTAACTGTACGCAGCACGTTGGCCACTGCCGCAAAGAAAATCGATACCACCTTCAAAAATCAACCACTGGTTGCCGCAGCCGTACAACGCACAATCGGCAAGACCTACACCGGCCTGGGACGATTCGACGACGCCGAGCCGCTGCTGCAAGCCGCTCTGAAAACGCGCGTAGCACAACTTGGACGCGCTCATCCCGACGTGACCGAGAGCATGTCCGACCTCGCGTACCTCGAACAACGCAGAGGCAACTACGACCTGGCGGCCGAGCGGTACCGCGAAGTTCTGGCCATGCGCCGCAAATTGTTCGGGGACAAACACGCGCTGGTGGCCGACACGTTGCTCGCCCTTGCGGGCGATCTGTACGCAAAAAACGATCTGGATGGAGCTTACGCCGCCGGGCAGGAGTCGCTCGCAACGCGCGAGCGGCTGTTCGGGGCCAAAAGCCTCGAAGCAGCTACTGTGTTGACACAGTTGAGTGCGGTAGTGGCAGGTCGCGGTGACTACCCGCACGCCGAAGAGCTGGCGCGCCAGGGTTACGAGATCACCAAGCAACTGGTGGGCAGCGAAGACGCTCGGACAGCCATGACGGCCTCGAATCTGGGCGTCATTTACTACCGCGAGAGTCAGCCCGAAAAGGCGGAGCCGCTGTATCGCTACGCCGTGGAAGTCATGAGCAAAGAGGCCGGGGAAAACAATCCCGATACCATTACCGCGAAGGAAAATCTCGGCGGGGTGTTGCTGCGACTCAAGAGGTATGACGAAACCCTGGCGCTGTTGAACGACGTACTCGCGCGACGCAAAGCTGTACTCGGCGAGAACAACCGATGGGTCGCAAGAAGCATGGTGAACATCGCCACGGTGCTGAGGAGGGCGGAACGGCTCGACGAGGCGCAAAAAGAATACGCGGAGGCCGTACCCCGTTTCATTCAGGCCTACGGACCCAACCACCGAGAATCGGCCCAGGTCCTGTATTCCTACGGGGTGTTACGCAATAAACGCCACGAGTACGCCGAAGCAGAGCGCCTGTTGCGCCAGTCACTCGCCATTCAGCTCAGCCAGTTCAGCGACGATCACCCGGACATCGCTGACACACGACTCGCCCTTGGCGAGGCGCTTACGGGCCGCGACCAGTTTAGTGAGGCCGAAGCGACACTGCTGCGCGCCCGTGAGGTCATCGAAAAAAACTATGCCACGGATGCGCCGGAGGCCCAGGAGGTTGCCGCTGCGCTGGACGAGCTACACAGGCGTTCAGGCGTCTCTGGCGCTAGACACTGACGGCGACCGCTGTTGCTGCTGCTGACGTTCCTGCTGCTGTTTCAGTTGCTCCTGCTGTTTCTTCTTCGCAATATGATGCCCGACCGCGCAACCGACCGCCGCGCCCACAACGCTATGATGGCCAGCCACGTGTCCCGCCACACCCCCGACAACGGCTCCCTTGATACAGCCCTTTGCCTCAGCGCCGCGCGAGCCAATCAGGAGCATCAGACCCAGCAGGCCGGCGATAAACGCCTCCTGCACCTTCACTGCCATACTCCGCGACATACAATCACTCCTTCCCTTTCGCCTCGTTTCAGCACAAGAACACCGCAGCGCCTCTAAAGTTGCAGAAATTTGTGCCGGGATCGCCACCCCAGGCCGGCCGGTCCGGGGCCGCCGGCAATTTCGCTCCTGCCTTGGTAATACGTCACGGTTTGGAAACGCGATCCTCAAGCCTGCGCCTGCCTGATTGCATACTTCCCGGCGGCATCCATCTCAGGGACGATCACAATGCAGCGGCTGTTGATTGCAATATTGCTGGCGAGCCTGTCTGGCGCCGTGATGGCAGGAGTTCCCGCCTGTGATCGGAGCCTCCTCCCCCTTAACTACCACACGCAACCAAAAGACTTTTCGGGCGAGCTGCCGATTCCCGACTATCTGGATGCAATCGTTGCCTGCAATACGGCGCCGCCCGGATTTGCATATCCCCTGCCGCCGCAGACGGCGGCCAATGTTCCGAGCGCGTGGCTGCAGACGGAGCGCAGCCTGTACGTGCAGGTGCTCGCCAAACACCCCGCCGATGTCCTGGTAGTTCCCTTTCAAGTGCAGGGGTATGCCCTGGATCGCATTGAGCGGGCCTTGATGACCGCGGATTTGGACTACGCAATCGGCAGGTCCGGGAAATACTCCGTTGCCGACCCTTGGCTCGTCGCCCAGGCCTTGGGCGAAGGCATGCGCCGGGTCGAGCGCGCAGCAGCGCAAAGCCTGGCTCAGAAAATCGGCGCCCGCACCATAGTCTATGGTTATGTTGGTCACGATACCCATCACAAGCTCACACTGACTCTGGAAATCGAGCAGCTCGAAGCCAACGGTGGTTTCGCGAGTTTCCCGAAGAAATGGCACCATGACTGGCGCTCGGTCGGATTCACCGACGAACAGATGCCGGTTTTCAAGTTCCACGAGCTGCTCCCGGAAATCACCCGGGCACTGCCGCTGGGAATAGTGCTGGAGCCTGGCAAACCGTCGGCAGCTCGACCGCCAGGGCCGACCGGTATCAACATGACGCCGCGTGAGCTGGTTTCACGAGCCAACTCCGTCCCACCGGTGGTGGCCTTCGACCTGTTGGGTGCTGTGAATCCGGCGATCGGGCAATTGTCGCGCGAACGGCTGTTCGAACGCGCGACGATTGCGGCCATGAACTCTGGCGAGAGCGATTCCGCAGCCAAATTCTTCGCAAGCTACGCACTTTTCAACCTGGGGCGCCGCCCGCCGGCATTGAGTCTTCTCAACGGGCACAAATCGCCGCAAGCCGTCACGCTGCGCGCCCTCCTGAATGGAGATCTCAAGGGCGCGGAGCAAACCATCGCGCGCGTACCCGACGCTCTGGAGCGAGTGCTGTTGCAACTTTCCTTGCGTGACCTCGAGGTCGCCTATGAGAGAAAGCAGAGGATCAAACCTGCCGCCGGCAAGGCGGTATTCGCCGGTGCGAGTAACGCGTGGGAGCCACTGATCGCGGCGCGCTCGCAGAGCGCCGATCCATGGCAATCAAATGAGCCTGTCCTCTTCAAGTTGATGCTCGACCAGGCGTTTCCCGAGCCCAGCCTCGATGCCAAATCCATCGTTTCCGGCGCCGCCACCGCGCGCGGGCAATTTGTCGATGATGTTGCCATGGATCTTGCCAATGTGCGGCACGTGCGCCGGGCGGTCGCCCACCTCCAGCCGTCCGTGTGTTGCACGCCGGAGACGTTGCGGCCCACGGAATTTGATCTACTCTGGCTGCTGCAGGGGTTTGTTGAAGAGCGCATCTCTTCCAGTCTGCAGCGGATGGTCAGCATGCAGGATTTGTCTGAGTCCGCGCTCGAGAATCTGACGCGTTATGAGCCATTGCTCAGCGGGCATCCGGCACTCGAAGCAATACGTGCCGCCGCATCAATAGATATCGGCCAAAAGAGCCCGGACGACATCCGCAAGACCTGGATTGAGAAAGGGTTCAGTAGCGCAGCCGTCGCGGCGTGTTGGTCTCCAGGACAGAATAGCGTCTCCAGGGCAGGCTTGGTGGCGATGGGGGTTTATTCGGAGCAGTCGCGATTGATGTTGGACGCCTACGGCCATGACTATCCCAATCAAGCTTTCTGGCCCGAATTCCTCCTCGAGCCAAGCAACGGCGAACAACGAACCGCGTTCGCTCTCGAGGCGCTTGCCTTCAGCAGCTCCGACGTCACACCACTACAGCACCTGGCCCCGGGAAAGCAGCCCGGGCAGGCGGACACTGTGTTGGCATCGCTGGGTGAACGCTTCTCAGGCAATCCGGCCAAGCCTGAACCCTCCTTGCCGGCAGCGGCCGACGGCGTCCCTGACCCACAACAGGTGATCACCAAGCTGCGCAAAGCCATTGCGGCCGATCCTGAGCCGTGGCTCAACTACTATTCCCTGGGTCTGCAGATCGTGCAGTCCGGCGGAAAATTCGCGGACGCCAGCCAAGCCTTCCTGAGCTTTCCCGGCTTTCACGAGCGCTCGCCGGATGACCCCGTGGAAATCTCGAACCTGGCATTCGAGTGGGGTTCCTTGTTTTATTGGGACGGCATGAGCGAGTTTGCGAAGCCGCTCTATAAGATTTCGGCCGATCTGCAAACGGGCTCCGGCGGCAGCATCACGAGTCGGGCACGCCTGCAGCTTTTCGACGGCAACTACGCCGCAGCAGCGGCGACTTTCCGAGAGGCCGCAATCCGCTACTCGAGCCCCTATGACTACCGAGACTATCTGTCTCTGCTGCACGCACTGGGTTACCACGACGAGGCGTGGAAGGCGTTTTCGCAATTACACTCCGCGTTCATACCTCCGCATGTTTGGCTTTCCGCGCTGGTCGGTCAGCGAATGCAGGGAATGAAGGACAGCGAGTTGCGCGATTGGCTCATGCAACCGGACATCCGGGATGCTCACTATCGCAACCAACAGTTCGCACCACGCTATGCGGTGTTGTGGAGTTTGACGGATAGAAAAGCCCCACCCGATCTCGCTGCCATCGTTCAGCAACTCGAGGGCAAGCTCAGAGGGCAAATCGATACGGATGGCCGTACGCTGATGGTTCCACACCCACAGGCCGCTGACGGTTTCATGGTGGTGAGACCTTCGCCGTTTGGCGCGGGCAAGGCTCCGAATCTGCCGCCGGACACACGAATCAAGTCCGACCTGGTTTACTTCGCCGATGCATACGTGGCTCTGCAGGCCGGCGACTACGCAAATGCAGCCGCGAAATTCAGTGCAATGGCAGAGCGTTATCCAATCGAAGGCTATCCACTTTCATACTTTGCATACGCGGCGGCCAAGAGCGGCGACAAGGAACAGTTGGAAAAGTATCTGGACAGCTACAATGCCACCGCCATCCGTAACTTCGACTACTGGCTCGCCAAAGCCTTTTTCGCGGGTAGCCGCAAGGATGCCGCAGCTGCCTACGATGCGCTGCAGAAGGCCTTGCGACAGCACATCTGGTACGACAATGAGGAGCGGCCGGCCCTCAGCGAGTATCAGTACGCCCAAGCTTGTGAATGGTTGTACCGGGAAACCGCAGACAAGCGGTTTGTAACCGAGCTTCTCAACTGGGTCAAAAGATACGAATTGATGGCTCCCAGCCAGGGCTGGGCATACGCAATGGAATATTCGTATGAGAAACCCGGACAAGCACGGACGCGCGCGCTCGCCATGGCCCGCTATCTGGATTCGGCGTCAGCGCGTATCCAGGATGCATCGAGTGCAGAGCTGAAGGCTGCGGATGCATGGTTCCACACGAACAACCCATTCCGTCTACCGGCGAGTGAGTCAGTTCAGCGGCGTACGGCATGGCAGCACGCGAGCGACACTCCAATCGGTTGACAGGCATTTATCTCTGACGCTTCCGACGGAAAGCGACCTTGCCGTCAGCAGTGCGTAACTCCGCCGTAATCGCATGCTCATCAATGGCCACCACGGCAAAGCCACTCTGGGAGGCAGCGAAGTCGGTTGCGGAATCCTCCGCACTCACGCCAGTCTCGATTTTGTCGCCTCCCCCATTGGCACTGACATGGAGCGGCTCGCCCGGCCGATCCAGTATCTGCTGAAAGCGGTCGTTGGCGTTGAGGCACAGGTCTACCCGCAGCGCCTGGAGCTCTGGCAGCAGTGAGCTCAACGTCAGATTTCGGGTGTACGGCTCGCGGGTAACACTCCGGAACCCGAAGTGTCCTACTACAATTCTCCAAACCGCCGTATTGTCGGGCGTGAACACCGACTGCAGAAATTCGAGCTGTTCGGCAGGGTCCTTGCGCAGGCTGACAGTATCGAGAAACACGGCGCTCACCAGCGCCCTCCCGTTGAGGCGGCCGAATTCGCGCGCGTAGAAACGGTCGTCCATCCGCCAACGTGCGGATCCCACTCTCGTCCGTGCATAGGATATTTGCGCCGCAACGACTCCCTCCGCATCGTGGTTGCCCAAGACCGCAAAGAAAGGCATCCCTCGAAGGTGCGCGCCCCCATACAACCACTCAAACTTGTGTAGCCACTGGGAATCCCGAACCGATTGGACACCCTTGGGGTAGAAGTTGTCGCCAAGATAAAGCACGCCGTGCGTAGGCGACTCGGCAGCGGCTCGCTCCATTGAGGCAGCCACCTGCTCGGTTCGCAGATTGCCGTAGCCCTGTCGACCAACAGCCAGAAACCTCACGGCAGTGTCATCAACATACGATGGCGCAAGCACAACGCCACCGCGTGCAACCGATCGCGCCCACAGACGCGCACGCAACACCCTCTTAGTGACCGCGCCAACAACTCGGCGGGCAACTCGCCGGATCATGGTTCAAGTAGACCCTGCAACTACCGACAGAGCAGGCCGCGTCACATTGTGGGCAGCTTCATGGCGAGCAATCTCGCGGGCGGTGGCACGATCCAGGCACTCCTGCAGTTTGTTCGCAAAACCCCGCGCATTCTGACCGTGCATCATTTCCCTGTGCACATCCGGCATCCAGTGAACCTCGACTTCAACAGCACAAGTTCGCCATCCCATGTCGGGCCCACCGAAATAGTGCTCCTGACGTCGCACCTCGTGATTTCGCTCGGTCGCGCGAAACAGGGTGACCACACCCGGATAGCGTCGCGGCGCGTAGTTTTGCGACGCCTCGCGATGAGCGAGGGAATTGGCCCGATGCAACTCGTCGGCGTACAGATACCTCTTGACGGGGAGTCGCGAATCCTCGCGCCGCCGCAAAACCGCCTTCCGGAAGATGGAGATCCAATCCCGCCGCGTCAGTTGCAACGGATAAGTCAGACACGAGCGCAGGTAGCGTCCACCTTGAATCGTCTTGGGCCACGAGTCGCCGACAAACAGGAAGGCGACTCGCTCGCCGCCCTGCACCAACTGGCAGGCCATTTCGTACGCCACGATTCCGCCAAATGACTCTCCGCCCAGGTAGTAAGGACCCGCAGGTTGGATCTCTCGCATGGCCTTGATGTACTCGAGCGCCATTTGCTGGACGCTCGAATGCGGCGTCTGTCCTTCCGCAACACCAAAGGCCTGGATACCGTAGACAGGTTGGTCAGGTTGCAGATGGGCAATGAATTCCTGGTAGCCGAGCACATTGCCGCCGCCCGGATGAATACAGAACAACGGGTGACGGGTGCCGCGCGGTTGAATGGGTACGATCGGTGACCATTTGAAACGTTTGTCCCCGCGAGCGATCACCTTGGCGAGCGCAGCAATCGTCCGGGCCTCGAACAACAGCGCCAGCGGCAGGATCTGGCCGTGGTCGGCACGAATGCGCGCCATCAATCGGTTGGCCACCAGGGAACTGCCGCCCAGCTCGAAGAAGTCATCCTCCACTCCAACTCGTTCAACGCCCAGGAGCTGCGACCATATGATTGCCAGGTGCTGCTCGAGGGAAGTTCGGGGTGCAACATACGGCTTTTCGAGTTGCGGCCGGCAGGCATCGGGCGCAGGTAACTTCAGCCGGTCGACCTTGCCGTTGGGTGTCTGTGGAAGCGACTGCATCTGCACGAATGCCGTCGGGATCATGTGCTCGGGGAGCCGCTCTGCAAGGTGTCGACGGACCTCACCGATGGAAAGTCGCTCGCCCCTCGGAACGAGATACGCGGCGAGATAGGTTTCAGCCTTATCGTCGTTCCTCGCGATCGCCGCGGCATGCGATACGCCAGGAATGCTGCGTAGAGCCGTTTCGACCTCGGCAATCTCAATCCGGTTTCCCCGGATTTTGACCTGGTTGTCCTTACGGCCCCGATGCTCCAGGCAACCGTCTGCGCGAAAAACCCCCAGATCGCCGGTGCGGTATGTCCTCAGGCGCGGGTCGTGCGGATCGCATCCGAATACCCCTTCATTCAATTCCGGCCGCTGCCAGTAGCCGCGTGAGATGAAGCGGCTCCGGATCACCATCTCACCAATTTCACCCGCGGCAACTTGTTCGCCGTTACCGTCCAGAAGCAACACCTCCATATCCGTTGCCGGATAGCCGAGGGGGACAGCATCACGCTCGATCTTGGTTTGCGCGTCTATGAAGAAGTGGCAGGCCACACCGGTTTCCGTCGAGCCGAAACCGCAATGCAGGACACAACTCGCCGGAAAGCGGGCGCGGAACAGCTCTACATCCGAGCGATGTGACGCCTCGCCGCCGAGCTTGACCACCCTCAAGTCGGAAAACACCTCCCGGGACGTCAATGCATCGGTCAATTGCCGGAAGACCGTCGCTACGGAACAGTAGATGGTGATTTTCGAGTCGAGCAGCCATTGAGCGAGACGCCCAACCCCCCGCTTTCTGACTCCGAAGGTATGCAGCGAAGCGCCACTCAGCAGCGCATTGAAGATGTCACGAATGCCACCGTACACACTGCATGTATAAAGCAACGTCTGCCTGTCTTCGGGAGTGATGCGAAATGCCTCCTGATGACGTAGTGCGTTGTGGACCAGGGTCCGGTGGTCGTGCATCACCCCTTTGGGTTTTCCAGTCGATCCGGAAGTAAACAAGATACAGGCGAGGTGTCCTGCGGCGACCACCACGTCAGGATTGCGGCCCTCCCCGACCGGGACCTGGGAGACATCGAGCACCTCACAACAACCCGCGGCAATTTTTCTCGCCTCGGGCAGGTGCTCGCCGCTCGTCATGAGCACGCGTGCGCCCGAATCCGCGAGCATCTGGAGATTGCGGCCAGGCGGGTTGTCCGGGTCCAGGGGCACGAAACAACCGCCCGCTTTCAGCACCCCCAGCAACGCGCCGATGAACGCAGCACCCTGGTCCAACAGGATCGCAACAGGTTGCTCCGATCTGACATCCAACGCTTGCAGGGCCTCCGCCTGCCGGTTGGCAATGGTGTTCAACTGCGCATACGTCAGTTCCACCGAGTCGGAGCGGATCGCCAGGCGATCGGCATTTGCGACCACCTGTTCCTCGAAACAACGGGCGATCGAATGCTCCGCGAAACGGGCATACGCAGATTCTGCGGTGCTCCCCACCGCTACTGGCTGCGAGACACTCACACGGCCCCCCGAGGTGTCACCTCTTTGGAGTTCTTATGCTTATCAGCATACCTGTTGTGCGGCGCCGCCGCATCCGCGTCCGCCATCGTTATGTCGAACGGCTTGCCCCCGGACCCTCTCAAATCCGAAACATTGCCCTGCTACGGTGCCCCGTCCGGACCCAAGGGGAGACGACGTGTTCCGCCGCCGCAGGGACTTTCAAGTTCTGTTGCCATTGCAACTATTGCTTTTCTTCACAGTGTTCGCTGGCGGCACATCCGTCGCGTCGGCAGATCCACTCTCGTCCGCAAGCCGCGCCCGTCTGGCCCGGAAGGAATCAACCTGGGTTATTGTCGAGTTTGACGGAACGGCAGCCGATCGAGCCGCGCAAACTGAACGCGCACAGCGGCATCTCGCACACGACGACGACACAATTCTCCGCGCACGGAGTCAGAGCTATGCGTCCGTCAAATCGACAGTCGAAGGCGCGGCGACGGGATTGGACGGCGTCAAAATCCTCGACTACCCACATTTCCCGCTGGCGGTCTGGCGAATCTCCTCACTGGCGGCTCTGGAGCGCCTGCAAACGCATCCCCTGGTCCGCGCGGTTCACGACAACAAGCTGCTGCGGCCGGTCTCGCGAACAGCGTCTTCAAGACTGCAGTGACCGCCGCGAGCAATGCCGGCATCATCACGGTAGCTGCAGCCGGCAACAGCGGCTCCAAGTCGGGGCTTTCAGACCCTGCCTGTGTGCCCGGTGTGGTGTCTGTGGGTGCTGTATACGACGGCTCTTACGGCTCGGTCACCTGGAATGCACCGGCAGACGCCGGCGGGCAGTGCACGGACTCGTCTGCCGCAGACAAGGTCACGTGTTTCTCGCAAAGCGCAAACTATCTGACGGTGTTGGCGCCGGGAAGCTTCGTCAATGCGCCGAGCTCAGCATTCCAACAGTCCGGCACTTCACAGGCGACGCCTCATATTTCCGGCGCGGTCGCGGTGCTGCGGGCCCGCTATCCCGCGGAATCCTTGGCCCAGACGGTACAGCGGCTGCAGGTCTCCGGTGTCCGGTGTCCGGGACACCGATCCAGCCAACAGCCTGACATTGTCCCGGCTCAATCTACTGGCCGCAACCGCCCAGGGGACGGCTCTGTCCCTCTCGGGAACCGGCCCAGTGACCGCCATTTCGGGCACCACTTCGACCTACAGCATCACCGTCACGAAAGACGCTGGCATTCGGAAGTAACCCGGGCCTCGATGGAGATGCGCCTCTGCCGGACTGGACCTACTTGCTTCTGGCCGCCGGCCTTTTCACCATGACCCTGCGACAACGATGGTCGGGCGCGCGATAGCCTTTCTCGCCGTCTTCCTGCTGTTGCAGCTCGGCTGGCAAGCGCTGCGCGGCACAGCCTTCGAGCGCGTCATCGTTCACGACGCGACGGTGCTGCCCGCAGCGTTCCTCGTAAACAAGCTCACCCCCGACGTGCGCGCACAAGCCGTCGGCTTTACCTTGCAGGCCCCTGGCGGCGGGCTCAACATCCTCAATGGCTGCGAGGGAATGGAAGCGCCTCTGCTGTTGGTCACCGCTTTCATGGTGACTCCTCTGCGGTGGTTCTGGTGGTCGTGGGTTATTTCTATGCGTGGCTCGTTTATGCCGGCCCGAGCGCTTCCGCGGCCTCTTGAGTTAGGGCTGCGCGCGCTCGTGGCGAGCGTCGTGGTCGTGAGTCTGTTGCGCATATTTGAGCAGGCCCTGGTCGAACCCCTGATGCCGCTATTCCGCGCTGCAATCCGGCTGATAGCACCCGAGTTCACCATCAACTCGGCAGAGATCGCCCACCAAGGCCCAAACAATGGCGCTGCTGTTGTTGATCAACGTCCCGTTCACCGTGGTCGCGGAAATCTGGAATTCGCTGCATGAGGACTATGACCCCCACTCAGTCTGTGGCTGGATGGTGTGGAGCCGCTTCCTGATGGGTGGCGGCGGATTCGTCCTGGGCTGCCTGCTCGGAGCTGCTGCCATTGCGGGCGCGCAGCGCCTGATCACGCGAGCGACTCCCAACCGGAGAACGCCCGGTTCGTCACGTAGCCGCAGCGCCAGTTCATCGAAGGACTGGCCTGCTGGACACATGCTTCCTGCCTCCGCTCAAAACTGGAAGCGTACCCCCAGCTTGAAGTAGCGTCCAACCCGATCGTGGTAGGACCCGCCGTTGTAGTTGGGCTCCGTTATCTGGCTCGGTGCTAGCGGCGGGAAGACGTCAAACACATTGTTGATCTTCGCGTATAACTCGAGACCTGCGAGCACATTCTTGGAAAAGTCCAGGTCGACGTAGGTGCGCGACGCAATGTGGTTGTTGTCGATGTCGATCCCCTGCACGTAATCGGTGCGGTAAAGACCCGCATCGACGTACCGGATCAACACGCCGGCGGTAAAGGACGGATGGATGTAGTGCGCGGAGCCGACAAAACGCCACTTTGGAATTCCTCCGGCCGATTCGGATCCTAGCTGCCCAACGGAATCCGTGGTAACGCCGTTGATTGTGGTGGTCAGCTTGTCAACGAACGTCCCCAGCAATCGCATATCCACCTTGCCGGCGCCGACCGGCAGGGCATAACCCAGCTCAGTGTCGAAGCCCGAAGTTGCGGAGGCTGCGGCATTGAGCAACGTACCGGAGACTGCGGTAATGGTGCCTGCCGGGCTCAAAGTGATGGCGTCACACAAAGCCGTCTGCTGGCGCTTGAAGCAGCCATCTATGATTTGTTGGCCGGAGAGCGTTGTAATCGCATTGGTGATGTCGAAGGAGTAGTAGTCGACCGACAGGTGCAAGCCCTGCGCCCAGGCAGGCTGGTAGACCAGGCCCGCCGTCCATGCCTTGGAGGTTTCAGGCGTCAGGCCAGGATTGCCGCCGGTGAGCAGCGGCACCACCGGATTTGAATTGTTGCGCGGATCGATGAGATTGGTGACAAATTGATTCTGCCCGGAGAACAGCTCGTTGATGCTCGGCGCGCGGATATCCCGTGAAACCGTGGCCCGCAGGCGCAGATCGGCGACGGGCGAATAGTTCAGACCGCCCTTCCACGTGGTCACGCGACCACTGCTCGAGTAATCCGTAAGACGAACGGCGCCGTCGACGTCCAGCGCATAGCCCAGCGGACTGTCATGAAGCAGCGGAACGTCCACCTCCGTATAGGCTTCCTTGACGTTGACGTCGCCGGAGAGTGGCTTCGAATTCACGTTGAACCAACCACTCGCCCGCGAAATCGGATCGGAGGTCGCGGCAATGGTGTCCTTGCGATACTCCGCGCCTACGGCCACCGAGACATCGCCCGCCCAGGTCTTGAACGGCCTGCCATCCAGGTTGGCGCCGGCCAGGGTTTGCTTCTGCTCCGAGTCCAATACCGCCGTGCCGGTGAAATAACTCAAAGCCTGTGGGCTGATCGATCCGGCGCCGAAGACATTGATGGGTACGCAGTTGGCAATATCCGCATCGGTGCTGGTTGGAGCATTGAGCAACGATCGGCAGATCGGCTGGTTGGTCGCCGGGTTGATGACCGAGTCGACCCCGAGGCCATAGCGGCGCAGATTCTGATTGTTGCCATCCTCGCGATGGTAAGTGGTCTTGCTGAATTGCACCGACGTGTCCCAATGCCAGCTCGAGGCGAACTCACCCTTGACGCCCAATCCATATCGCTGGACCTTGTTGTCGACCGTTGTATTGCTCTTGCCTTCCTCCACTACGATCCGGCCCATGCTGAAAGTCTTGGCGCCGTCCGCAGCCATGCGGTCACGGACCACCTGAGGCAGGAAGGCATTGTTGATGCTGATCGAGAGCGGCGCGCGGTTGCTGGCGACGTACGCGCTATCGGAAAACGCGTCGATGTCCGCATAGAGTGCGTCGGCGTAAACCTTGATCGTATCGGTGACATCAAAGGTCGCGCGCGTAAAGGCCGCTTTGCGGCCGAGCTCCGGCAGTACATTCGCATCCCCGGCCATTGTGCCGCCGTCTCCGCCGATCATGAACTGCGTACCCACTGACGTTCCATAGTTGAACGGCAGCACGGTTCCGCCCGGCCCGAACTGGATACCCCGGAGGTCGGGAATGTTGTTGAGCGCGGCCACGCCTCCGTTGGTGAGCTGCGAGAAGCGGGTGTTGGCCGCCTCCAGGCGAGTCGGCGGTCCATTGGGGTTGGTGATCAGGGCATAGTTATTTCGGCCCCAGGGCCGGCTCGACTGGGCGAGCTGACCATGATTTTTGTAGTAATCCAGTGCGCCGACCACATGCAGGCGGTCGCTGACAAAGGCGTGTCCGGCAGTCAGGGACGCGGCGGGTGATTGGACGTCTCCATACGTTGATATCCCGTATTGGAAGTCCCCTTTCAACCCTTCGAACCTGTCGTCCAGCGCAATGTTGACAACTCCGGACACGGCATCCGACCCGTACGCGGCGGATGCGCCGCCGGTCACGATGTCCATGCTCTTGATCAGCGAAGTTGGAATGATGTTCGTGTCTATCGTGCCGGTGGGCTCGGTGGGAGCGACGCGCCGGCCATCGAGAAGCAACAAGGTCCGGGCTGGTCCCAGTCCGCGCAGGTCGAAGTTGCTGGCGCCGATGGCCACGCTGGTGCGGCCGAAATTCTGATTGGCCGCGAAGGCCGGAACATCAATGATCAGATCCGAGACACGCTGGACCGCCTTGGTTTGCAATTCCTCGCGGCTCACCGTTGTCACGGGTGTCGGCGCATCGAAGCCGGCAATATGTGTGCCGGTGGCGGTGACGACGATCTCCTCGAGGCGATCCTCTCCCGCCGCCTGCTGCGCGCCTACCGGTAACGTCGCCATTAAACCTGCGTTGATACAAAGCAGTAGACCGATCTTTTGACCTGTGCCCATCCGCATCGTCCCCCCTACATCGTCGAACCGTATTCCATTTTTGTAACTAGCGTCCAAGACCTTTCCGGTCCGCTTCCGATAATCCAGCGGCATCGAACGCCCGGGAATTTGACTCCACTTCGAAGCAACACGATCCTTCGGTAGCTGACAGTTCAACCACCTGGAGGAAGAGCGCGCATCATGAAAAAACCCAGTGGCCACAAGGGCGACGAGCTGGCGGCGGTCGTGCCGGCCCTCGTTGACTATACAAACCGGATTCTCTACGACGAGATATGGGAGCGGCCCATCCTCTCGAAACGCGACCGCAGCCTGATTACGGTTGCCGCTCTCATTGCTATGTATCGCCCGGAACAGCTCACGGCCCATTTCTCGTTGGCAATGCAAAACGGCCTGAGCAAAGAGGAGATCGGCGAGGCCATCACTCATCTCGCCTTCTATACCTCCTGGCCGTCGGCCATCACGGCGAGCCGAAAATTCTTCGACCTGGTGCAACAGCAGGAGAACGACGCGGCAGCGCCCTAGCACACCGCCGAATACGACTATAATTACGCTATGGATGCTGCATCAGACAAAGGCTCTCGGGCCAGACGCCGGATACGGTCGATTGAGGTTGGCTTTCGCGTCATTCGTGCCCTGCTGTCCGCGCAGCGTCCGAGTCCGCTGCGCGACATTGCAGCGGCCGCGCAGATGGCCCCCAGTAAAGCCCATCTGTATCTGGTCAGTTTCGTCCGGGAGGGCATGGCTTTTCAGGACCCGGAGACCGGACACTACGGGTTGGGTCCGTTCGCCGCCCTCCTGGGCCTCTCCGCAATCCGCCAACTCTCGATTGTCGATGAGGCGCGCAGCTTTTTGCGGCAACTCTCCGAGCGCACCGGCTGCGCCGCATACCTGTCGATTCTCGGCGAAACCGGGCCCGCCATCGTCTCCAAGGCCGATGGCATCCATCACGGCGTACTCTCGGTGCAGCTCGGCTATGTCCTGCCCCTGAGCTCCTCCGCAACCGGCCAGGTCTTTCTGGCCTATTGCCCGCCCGCGCAAAAAGCGGCGCTGCTAGATCGCGAGTACGCCGGCGGCGCGCGCAACCGGGACGCCTGCCTGCCGCGGGAGAAACTCGAGACCGCTGTTGCGAAGGTGCTGAAGCAAGGCTTTGCGACCACGTCCGGTCAGATCAACGCCAATTTCGTCGCCGCGGCCGCTCCGGTGTTCGATTTCAAAGGCGACATCGCCGGCGTACTGACTGTGCTCGGCCCGGACCGATACCTTTCCAGCAGCAAGCTGAAAGCCTCCGTAGCGGACCTGCTGGAGATAGCGGCCAGCCTGTCGCGTGCCATCGGCGCACCCGACCCGGGCTCGGACCGGCCGCGGACTAAAAAGCCATCGCGACCGATTTGATCTCCGTGTAGGCCTCGATGCCCGCACGGCCATTTTCGCGTCCCCAACCGGATTGCTTGAACCCGCCGAACGGCAAAGCCGGATCGAGGCCACCCCCGTTGACTCGCACGGTGCCGGCCTTGAGCTTGCGCACCAGGTGATGCGCGGCCGACAGATTGTTGGTCCAGACAACAGCACCGAGGCCATAGTCGCTGGCATTGGCCTGCATGGCAAGCTGCGACAGATCGTTTGCCTCGAAGCGCATTGCGCACAGGACCGGGCCGAATATCTCCTCCCGCACGACGCGCATGGCTGAAGTTGTGTTGGTCAAAACGGTCGGCTGAACGAAATAACCGCGCGCATCGGCGGCGCTTCGCCTGGTGATCCGCGTGGCGCCTTGCTCCAGCCCACTCTCCACGTAGCCTTGGATACGCTGCTGTTGCTCCTCAGAGACGACTGGCCCCATCTGCGCTGCCGGGTCGAGCCCCGACCCCAACACGATACTGTCCGCGTAAGCGGCAACGCGCTCGACCAGCCGGTCAAACACCTCAGCATGGGCGTATAGACGCGAGCCGGCGTTACAGATCTGTCCAGCGTTCGTAAAGATCGAGCGCGCCGCGCCCAAGGCGGCCTTGTCGACATCCGCATCGGGCAGCACGATCACCGGTGTCTTGCCACCCAGTTCCAGGGTCACCCGTTTGAAATTCCCAGCCGCCGCGCGGAGGATCGCGCGACCAACTTCGGTAGAGCCGGTGAACGTGACTTTGTCGACGCCGGGATGCTCCGTCAGAGCGGCTCCGGCTTCCTCGCCCGTGCCGGTCAGCAGGTTGAAGGCACCGTCGGGAAATCCAGCTTCCATGACCAGTTGCGCCAGGCGCAGTGCGGTGAGTGGAGTTTGTTCGGCGGGCTTCAAAATGACCGCGCATCCAGCCGCGAGCGCGGGGGCAATTTTGGTCGCCGCCATGGCCAACGGCGAATTCCACGGCACGATCTGGGCGACCACACCGACGGGTTCCCGAACCGTGTAGGCGTGCCAGTTCCCCGGGCCAGAGAGCGCGATCGTCTCGCCCGAGAGCTTGGTACACCAGCCGGCGTTATAGCGGATCACTTCGATCGCGTGCGGAATGTCGAAGTTGCGCGCTTCGTTCAACGGTTTGCCGTTGTCGAGTGTTTCCAACACGGCGAGCTCATCGGCGTGCGCTTCGACCAGGTCAGCCAGTCGCCACAGCAACTTCGCACGCACGGCTACTTTCTGCTCGGCAAGCGGACCCTCGAGCGCAGCTCGGGCAGCACGCACAGCCAGGTCCGCATCGGCACTCCCCGCCGCGGCAACCGTCGCCAGCTTTGCTTTGGTCGCTGGATTCAAACTATCCAGGCAGCGACCGGACTGCGCACGACTCCAGCGTCCGCCAATCAGCAATTCATGCCGGGAAGCGGCGAACTTGCTGGCTTTCTCGAGAGCTGTGGCCAGAGCGACTGCATCCATGGGGGCCTTCCGCCGTTTCCGGCTTTGATTTTGTCAATGACAAATACTATATGGCATTATACAAATCGTTGCAGCAGGGCGGCAGGCGAGGGAAACGAGTGAAGGCGTACGACTACGTCATTGTCGGAGCCGGATCCGCCGGCTGCGTGTTGGCCAATCGACTGAGTGAGGACACCCGGGCGCAGGTATTGTTATTGGAAGCGGGCGGTGCCGACAGCCATCCACTGCTGGCCATGCCGCTGGGTTTCCTGGCCGCGGCTCGCGATCCAGCGCTCGATTGGGGTTATGCGACCGAGCCTGAGCTGCATTTGAACGGACGCAGTGTTCCCCTGCCACGCGGCAAAGTCCTGGGCGGATGCTCGACCATCAACGGCATGATCTATATGCGGGGTCATCCGCACGACTACGATGAGTGGCGCGAGCTGGGCTGCACCGGATGGGGCTACGCGGATGTGCTGCCCTATTTCCGCAAAATGGAGACGAGCTGGCGAGGCGCCAGTGAGGTGCACGGCGCCGATGGCCCGTTGAGTGTGCAGCGAGTGAACAGCCGGCGGCTCGGCGGTGAACCGGTCTGGCGAGCGGCGCAAGCGGCAGGCCATCAACTCACGAGCGATTTCAGCTTTGAGCAAACCACGGGCTTTGGCGAATGCGAAGTCACGGTCGATCGCAAGGGGCGACGGGCAAGTACTTCCCGCGCCTATCTTCGGCCCGCCGCCTCGCGAACCAACTTGACGGTTCTGACCGGGGCCACGGCCACGCGGGTGCTGATGACAGACCGCCGAGCCAGCGGCATCCGCTACGTCCATAATGGAGACACCCAGGAGGTGCTGGCACGGCGTGAGGTCATTCTGTCATGCGGAGCCTACAACTCACCCAAGCTGCTCATGCTGTCGGGCATTGGGCCTGGCGAACACCTGCGGGAGCATGGCATTGAAGTGGTGCGCGATCTGCCCGGTGTTGGGCGTAACCTGTCTGAGCACCCGGTGCTGTACGCCGAATTTGCGGTGCGCGAACCGATAACCTTCCTCAATTCCCTGCGGCTCGACCGGCTCGTCGGCTCGGCGCTGCTCTGGGCCCTGCGCGGCTCGGGGCCCCTGGCCTCGTTGGTGTGCAACTGTGTGCTGATGATGAAGACCCGGCCAGGGTTGGCACGCCCCGACATCCAGTTGATGATCCTGCCAGTCAGGCTGGACGCGAAGCCCTGGCTACCCGGTTTCGGTACGAGGCAGACACACGTATTTTCCGTGATGGTGATCCAACTTCACCCTGCAAGCCGGGGGCGAGTTGAGCTGCGATCCCGCGGCCCGTTCGAACGGCCGAAGATTGCTCTGAACCTGCTTGCCACCGAGAACGATTTCGCTGAGATGCGACGCGGCGTCGCCGCCGTGCGCAAGCTGTTCGCGACGCCACCACTGGCCGGGCTCATTGCCGCGGAGACCAAACCTGGCCCGGAAATACGGGATGACCAAGCGCTCGACGCCTATTTGCGCGCCAACTTGCGCGTAACCCAGCATCCGGTAGGAACCTGCACAATGGGCACTGCCGCAGACGCAGTCGTCTGCCCGCGGCTGCGCGTCCGTGGCGTGGAGAATCTGCGCATAGCCGACGCCTCGATCATGCCAACAGTCCCCGGCGGAAACACCAATGCGCCTGTCATCATGATTGCCGAAAAGGCCGCGGACCTGATCCGCCAGGACCACTCCCGCGAATGAGGCTGGAGTCAGGTGTTGGATCCGGGCTCACGTGTGTAGTGGCCCAGCCCGGGTCGGAAAGTCTTCTGATCCAGAAATTGCCTCAGCCCCTGCTCCCGCCCCTTCTCAGGGTCGACAAAATGAGTCTGATCGCCCTTTGCAGTCAGGTACTCCGCGGCCTGTTCCCAGCTCATTTCGCGCGCATACTTGTAGGCCATGCGTGCCTGCCGCAGCGCCGTGGGATTTTTCTTCAGGAGGCACTGGGCCAGCTCGGTTGTTCTTTGCTCGAGCTGGCTCGCGGGCACCGCCTCATTGACCAGGCCCAGCTCGACAGCTCGCGCGCCGTTGAACTGCTCACCTGTCATGACGTAGTAGAGCGCCTGGCGATCGCCCATCAAGGTCGAGATTGCCTTGCTGACGACACCGCCTGGAATGATGCCCCAGTTGATTTCCGACAAGCCGAAGATGGCATCCTGGTCAGCGATCGCCAGATCGCAGCAAATCAGCGGGGTGAACGCGCCTCCAAAACACCATCCATTGACCATGGCGATGGTCGGTTTGGCAAAGTGCATGAGAGTGCGCCATTGCCAGGCGCGTGTGGAACGGTAGGCGCGGTGTCGTTCAACATCGGGCAGGCCATCGGTGAGGCGAAAGAAATCCTTGAGGTCCATCCCGGCTGAAAACGCTTCACCGACACCCGTCAGGACAATGACTCCGCAACGCTGGTCGATCTCCAGCACATCGAGCACCTGGTTCATTTCCTCCGCCAGGGCAACACTCATGGCGTTGCGCTTTTCCGGGCGGTTCAGCCGGACCCAGGCGATGCCATCTGCAAACTCGACGGTGACATTCTTATGCTCCATCTTCAACTCCTGAGTGTCTTGTCTGTCAACTACGCGTCCGGGCGGCCAGAAACATGCTCATCACGGGAACGACGGCAATGCAGGCGAACACCGTGAAAGTCATCACCCGATCGAGATTCGCCCCAATGAGCAGGCCACCCAACATCGGGCCGATGATCGAGCCCACCCTGCTCCAGCCGACCATGAATCCAACTCCGGCAGTGCGCGTTTGAATTGTGTAGGCCTTGATTGCGACCAGGAACAACCCGGTATAGGCACCCACCGTGAAGAGAGTGAGGACTCCGGAAGTGCCCAGCAGCAGCAGCGGGCTCGCCGGAATGGTGCCGAATATCACCAGCGTGACCACCACCATGGCGAAATACACCGCGGTGAGCCTGGTCTCCTCGATCCATTTGGACAGAAATGCGATCGACAGATGGCCCAGGGTCCCAAAGACTCCATTGACCACGCCAACAAAGCTCGCCTGTGTGGCAGTCATGCCGGCGTTGACCAGGATCTGCGGCTTCCAATTCAACAGGAAGTAGCCGACGATGGCGTACGTGAGGGCAGCAAGCGATATGAGCACCGTTACCCGGCGGGTCGCGGGTGCCAATAGCGCCACAACACTGGTTTTCGCGAGCTGTGCACTTTGCATCGGGGGCAGCATTGGCAGCGTTGGGCGCCGCAGCATCGTCAGGATCGCATTGACGCGCGCCAGGGCGTTGCGCGGCTGACGGCTCGTCAGGTACTCCGGAGATTCCAACAGGAACACAACGGCAACCAGCAGCACCGCCAGATTCATCACCCCACCGGCGACGAAAATGTAGCGCCAGCCGAAAGGCTCGAGCAGCCAGGCCGCGACCGCGCCGCTGACGGCCATCCCCAGCGAAAATCCAGCGTGTCCGATCGCGAGCAGCACATTTCGCCAGCGGTCATTGCTGAACTCCGCTACCAGGACGTTCAGGCTCACGACCAGTGTTCCGAGTGCAATGCCCATGGCCAGACGCAGAGCCGCGATCACCCCGATCGAGCCTGCGATGGCCGAGCTCCAGTGCACAACTGTGATAACCACCAGCGCTGCCAACATCACCGAGCGCCGACCGATCCGGTCCGCCAGTGGAGCGACCAGAAACGCGCCCAGCACGACTCCGAGCGAGGTGGCACTGAATGCGAGCCCCAGCATCTGCGGGGTAACGCCCCATTCCTTGCCGAGCTTCGGCGCCGCCAACGCCAGTGACAAAAGATCATAGCCGTCAGCCGTGTTGATGAGACAGCACAGCGCCACCACTATGAACTGGCGCACGTGCATGGGCGAACCGGCAATCAGCGCCCGCACGGGGCTGTTGTCATTCATTGTCTCTCCATGCACGTTGCCCTGGGGTTGTCGCGAGCTTCACGTAGCCAGGCCCATGAGCCGTGCGGCGTTGCCGCCGATCATTTTGCGAATATCGGCTTCGCCGTACCCAAGGTCAACACACATGCCGATGACATGACGCAGGCCCTCGACCGGAGTCGGATTGCCTTCCTGGCCCAGGTCCGAGCCGATGATGGTCTGGTCGACGCCGCCGGCCTTGATCAGCGCATCCAACCCCTGCGGCGTGTATTTGCCGCTCTTGTTCTGTACGCCGGCCCACATGCAGGAGCTGTGCTCGAGCATCGCGCCCATTGCCGCCAGCTCGCTGATGTCGCTCAGGCTGGCATCGATCAGGAAGCTCGGGTGATTGACCAACAGCCGGTTGACACCGCGGGCCTTCGCCTCGGCGAACAACGGCCAGATTTCCGAAATATGCAAATGGCCCGCCGACAGGACTGCATCGTACCGCGCGATCAGATCGAGAATGACTCTCACCTCATCCAGCAGCTCGCCGGAATCATTGACAATCGTGAGCCCCTTGGGCTTCAGCATGGCCTCCTTGGTTGCCAGGTAATTTCTGCGATGCGAATGCCGGATGTGATTGGCGGCGGAAAAAGTCGGCATCCACACCAGCCGGGCATTCAGTTTGAAGGCGTGCTCGACCGCGTAGGGATTGAGCCCGCCCACCGTGTTGTTCAACGGCACGCCGGTCAGCATCTGGATTTTGGGCGCCAGGATGTCCTTGAGAAGCTCGGCTACCGGCGCCACGGAGTAGTAATGATCCTTGAATAGAATGGCGCGCATCCCGGCGCCCTCGGCCTCGCGGATGGCCTCGACGTGATTGAGCCGGCGCGGCATCACCGATGGCCCGCTGTGACAATGCAGGTCGATGGCGCCGACCAGCAGTTTGGCGATCATCTCGTCGCGCATTCGTCCCCCTCGTTCGTTAGCACAATCGCTTACGGCGCAAATGCCCCATAGCGGCCGTCCATATAGACCAGCGGATTGTTCTGTTCGCGCAGGTGTACCTGCTCGACCTGACCCACGAATATCCCGTGCGTTCCAAACTCGAGCTTCGAGACGTTACGACAGACGAAGCTCGATTGCGCCTCTTGCAGATACGGCGGGCCAAGCGAGGAGTTGCGCCAGGAGCCGACCGCAAAACGCGCCTCCCCTCGGGCCTTGCCGCTGCACAGAGCAGAAATCTCCGCCTGCGAAGCTTGCAACACGTTGATGCAGAAATGGGCACCGTCAGTCAGAGCCGCGAAGAGGCTGGCAGATCTATTCACGCAGATGAGCATGGATGGCGGGTCCATGCTGAGCTCGTTCACCGCAGTCGCCGTCATGGCGTAACGCGTCGAGCCGTGACGGCAGCTGATGACTGTCACGGCCTTGGCCAAGCCGCGCAACCCGACTCGAAGCGCGGTGGCAATGTCAGCCGGAGCGGCCTGCATCGCCGGCGCGAAATTCTGACTACTCATTTGCACAGACATGCCCAAATTCCCGACCAACCCTCAGTACGCCCCGATTTCCTTCAAAGCGGCGGTCGCCTGGCGCCAACTGTCGCTGCCGGCAGGGATGCCCACATACAGCATGGCGTGCAGCAGGATCTCGCGGATCTCCTCCTTGGAAACTCCATTGTAGATGGCACCCTTGATGTGATTTTTCAGTTGATCCGGCCGGCTCTGGCCCGCCAGAATGGCAATGGTGAGCATGCTTCTGAGCTTCAGCGGCAAAGTCGGGCGACTCCACACCTCACCAAAACAGATGCGGGTCACCATGTCCTGCAGCGGCATCTGAAAATCGTCTGCCGTGTCGTGACTTTTCACGCCGTCGGCGCCAAATATCTCCTTCCGAAGTTGGCGACCCCTTGCGGTGGCGTCCTCGTGCGGTTGATTTATCGGTTTCATGCAAAGGCCTCGTAACGTACATCCGGCGCGTCCACCGAAAGCTCCTGCAGGCGCGGTAGAACGTGTTTTGCGAACAAGGTCAGGTTATCGACCGTATCGGCATGGCTGATTGTGCCCGCCTGCCCCATCATCAGCAGATTGCCGAAACCACCCACCTCGACATAAAACTGCTTGATCTGCTGGTATACCTCATCGGGTGTCCCGACAAACATCAAGCCGGCATCGATGTACTGATCGATTGTTGGATCGGAAGGCAGCGGCGCACCGCTGCGCAATCGGGGGCGCACTGCATTGGGGCCCGCCTGCATCATCTTCACGTTTGCCTTGATCGGGTTGAAGCCAGGCGGATTGCGGAACTGCACATCGAGCCGCGCGGCCGTCGTGAAATACCCCTTCATCTGTTCCGCACGCTCGTAGGCGCTCTTGCGATCCCCGGCGGTTGCTACAACACCCAGGTAGGCGAGCCGCTTGTCGGGCGCAACGCGCCCATGGGTTTCCAGGTAGGCCTTGCGATAACCCTCGAACACCGAGCGCGCCACTGCCCCTGAGAGAAAGGTTGCGCAGGTGTAATCCAGTTTCGCGTGCTCCACCGAGCTGAACGCACTGGAGGATGTCATCCAGATAGGCGGCGTAGGCTGTTGCAGCGGGCGCGGCCACAAGCTCACCGCGCGATAGTGATAGTGCTCGCTGTTCCAGGAGAAATTCTCGCCCGTGTTACGCAGCGCCTCCAGGATGAGCTCGTGGGCCTCCCAGAAGCGGTCGGAGAACCGCGCGGGCAGGCGGTTCGACATGAAGACTTCGTAGGCGGCGCCCTTGACCATGCCGACCTCGAGCCTGCCGCCCGAGAGGACATCGACCATCGCTATTTCTTCAGCGACTCGAATTGGATTCGAGCGATTCGCGATGGGAATACCCAGCGCCAGCAGGCGTGCGTTGCGTGTTTGTCGCGCGAGGATGGCCAACGTCGTCATGCACGAGGTCGACATACAGGTCGCCGCGGCATGATGCTCGTTTACCATGATGTTGTATCCCAGCTCATCGGCCAGCACATACTCATCCAGATAGCGATTGAGCAGCTGGCCGGCCACAGCCGGATCGCAATGGCGCGCGGGCAAGGTCACACGCATCGATCCGGGAACCTCGAAGGCGGGGTGATACGCCTGCTCGCTGAATTGCCAGACTTTCACAGCAGTCTCCTGACTTGCCCTAACTTGCCGGCGCCGTCGGCGCGAATTTCACAATCGTGGCTGCCGCCGCTTCGGGGCAATCCGTGTAAATGCGATGCCCGCAGGCGGCCAGCGTCTCGAGTCGGCCCTGTGTCAGCCTGGCGGCGAAGCTCTTTGCATAATCGAGCGATGCGAGGCGGTCGTCTGCGCCCCACAGCAGGACGGTGGGAACCTTGATACGGTGCAACCGCAAGTGCAGCTTGGGGTTGTAGAGATACGGCGACCAGCCAAACAGGCAGACCGCCTCGGCGTTGCGAGCGATGCGCTCCAACAGGGGTTCGGGCAACGCCGCCAGATTGGTGTTTTGCGCGCAAGGCGTCACTTGCAGCGTGGCTTCCAACTCCTTCGGACCGAGCATGAAGATGTCAGCCACCTGTGTCATCCGGCGCTCGGCGGTCCGCAGACCCAAGGGTGCGCCCAGCACGAGCCGCGCCACGCGGCTGGCATCCTTTACGAGGATCTCCGCCGCAATCCAGCCACCCAGGGAGAATCCAACGACTGTCACGTTCCGCAGATCGAAGTGCTCGAGCAGGTCGAGATAGAAATAGGCCAGGTCGTCAATCGTACTGAACGAGCGCGGCAGCTCCGATGCACCGAATCCCGGATGCGAGGGCGCATAGACCGTGAAATCGCGCGCCAGCAGATCGATGAGCCGTGAACAGCCCTCCACGCCGTCCATGCCATGCAGAAACAGCAGGGGCGCACCCTCGCCCTTGACGACCATTTCCAACTTCAGCCCCTGGACGTCAACGAGCTTCGCTGCATCCAGGAAGTCGGCAGGCGCGGACTCGGTACTCATTCTCGATCGGCTCCAGGGTGTCGTTGCCGCCGGTGGGCAAGCACGTCGCCATGATTGGCCCGGCTGCCCATGACGTCCAATTCTTTGTTCTTGCTGTTTTGATGCCTGCCCGGCATTGCGCCGAAATTTGTCAATAGCGAATTCAATTTGATAAATTCAAATTCATGGCAAAGCGCGCGGCAGTGCAGATATGAGGATCGGAATCGTTGGCGCCGGTATCGGCGGCCTGGTAGCAGCACTCGCGTTGACACGCCGCGGCTTCGCAGTCGATGTGTACGAGCAGGCTCGCGCTTTGAAGGAAGTTGGCGCGGGTCTGCAGATCAGCGCCAATGGCACGCGCGTGCTGGCCGAAATCGGCATCCTCGAACGGCTCTTGCCGACAGCCTTCCAACCGCATGGCAAGCAGGTGCGGCTGTGGAACAACGGCCAGACCTGGAAATTGTTTGATCTGGGCGCTCAATCGGTTGAGCGTTATGGCTTTCCCTATCTGACCATTCATCGCGGCGACCTGCACACTGTGCTGGCCGATGAGTTGCGGGCGATCCGGCCGCAAGCGATCCATCTGAATCATCACTTTCAACTCGTGGAACAGAATGGGTCGTGCGCCACGCTGGTTTTTGACAATCAACCCGCGGCCACCTGCGACGTAGTGATAGGCGCGGATGGCGTACATTCACAGATGCGCAGAGTGCTCTTCGGAAAGGGCGATGCGGGTTTCACCGGCATCGTCGCCTGGCGAGGCGTGATTCCGATCGAACGCTTGCCCGAGAGATTGCGCAGCCCGGTAGGAACAAACTGGATCGGCCCGGGCGGCCATGTGATCCACTATCCCCTGCGAGGCGGCACGCTGATGAATTTCACCAGTGTCGTCGAAAACCGCGACTGGGTGATTGAAAGCTGGTCGCAACACGGCACGATTGCAGAGTACCTGGCCGACTATCCCGGTTGGCACCCGGATGTGCACGAGTACATCCGCAACATCGACGGGCCCTTTCGTTGGGCGTTGTTCTCACGGCCGCCGATGAAACAATGGAGCCGCGGGCGGGCCACGCTGCTGGGTGATGCCTGCCATCCTGCGTTGCCTTTTCTTGCACAGGGCGCAGCGATGGCGATCGAAGATGGCCTCGTCCTCGCCCGCGCATTGGCCAGTTACAACGACCCGGAAGCTGCGCTGCTCAAGTATGAGCAGGCTCGCGTGGAGCGGACGTCCCGAGTGGTCATCGGCGCGGCGACCAACACCAGGCGATTTCACAACCCTGCCCTCGCTGATGCCGAAGGCGCGCAGGCGTATGTCGACCGCGAATGGCGGCCCGACCGTGTGAGCGACCGCTACGAGTGGCTTTTTGAATATGACGCCGTCAGCGCTCCGATATGAACGAGTCCGCCCATACCGCCGCTTGGGAGCGCATTGCGCAGATCGTCTCCTTCGCTGATCGCGCCCGCTTCACCGAAATGTATGGCTTCGCCGGAAACGCCGGCAAGGTCAACCTGGAAGGACAATTGCTTCGCGCAGCGGACCGACCTTCCAGAACCATTTACGTGTTCATGCATCCCACATCCACGCTACAGCTCTTGCCAATGCCAATGGCGCTGGCGGACCAGGGCCTGCATGTGTTGTGCGCCGCCAGTCGCTACGCGAAGAATGACAGCGCGTTGATCATGGAAAAGGTCGTGGTCGATCTAGGTCACTGGATGCGTCACGCGCGTGAGGTTCTCGGTTACCGTCGTGTCATCCTGGTCGGTTGGTCGGGCGGCGGGTCTCTTTCACTCTTCTATCAGGCACAAGCGGAAAGTCCGAGCATTACTCATACACCGGCGGGAGACGAGGTCGACCTGATGGAGCAGAAGCTGCTTCCAGCGGACGCCGTGATCTTCGTCGCGGCGCACCTGTCACGCGCGGAGACGCTCACAGAATGGATAGACCCCTCGGTGACGGACGAGCTCGATCCAGACCGGCGCGATCTCGCACTCGACATTTACTCTGCCGCATGCCCGGCTCAGCCGCCCTACAGCGCTGAGTTCGTCGCCGTCTTTCGCGCCGCGCAAATCGCCCGCAACCGGAAAATTACGGCCTGGTGTCAGGAGATGTTGCAGCGTCTGCGTGAATCAAACACAGGCGAGATGGAACGCGCGTTTGTAGTCCACCGGACCATGTGCGACGTGCGCTGGCTGGATCTCAGCGTGGATCCGAATGGGCGCAAACCGGGCCAGTGCTATATGGGAGATCCCAGAGCCGTGAATGTTGGCCCCGTCGGCTTGGCGCGCTATTGCACTCTGCGGTCCTGGTTGAGTCAGTGGAGTTATGATCTCTCCAATGCGAAGGGGCCGGCGAATGCGGCGAAAATCCGCCGGACGCCGGTCATGCAGATTGAAAACACCGCCGACGATGCGGTTCCGGCAACCCACAACCCGGCGATCTACGCAGCCCTCGCCACCGCGGACAAGCGCCTCCTGCGGATCGCAGGCGCGACCCACTACTATGTTGGCCAACCAGAGCTGCTCAAACAGTGCATCGACACCGTCGTGGCGTGGAGCCGCGAGAAACGCTTCCTGCTGGAGTAAGGCCCCTATGCGATTCGCTAGTCAGCGGGGAATGCAAGTCAGTCCTGCCCCGACCGTTGCCGCAGCAGCCCAGCCTTGCGGCGCGACCACTCCTGCAACTGTGCGTGCGCCTGCGCTTTGGCCTCCGCAAGAAATCCGGGCGCTTCAGTCCGCGCCGCGATTTCCAGCCGCAGACCATTGGGATCGAAGAAGTAGATCGAGCGCACGAATCCATGATCCACGGGCCCAACAACCTCTACCCCGAAGCTCTGCAGACGCGCATGCATGGCGAGAACGCTCTGCACCGAATCCGTTTCCATTGCGAAATGCTGTACCCAGCCCGGGGTGTTGGCAGACGGCTCAGGTCTCTCGTTGTGGCCCAGATCGAAGAATGCGAGATACGAACCATCACCGAGCTCAAAAAAGAAATGTGCATAAGGCGCCTGCTCGCCCGAGCTGGGTACGCGCTCAGCGAGCATGCAATGGACCAGTGGAATGCTCAGGATGTCTTCGTAGAAATGGCGCGTCTCCTCGGCATCCCGACAGGGATAGGCGAAATGGTAGAGACGCTTCATCTGCGCAACCTGACCAGACTTCATCGCATCGGACTTCATGGCGGCGACCACGAGGATATGCCGTGCCGCTCGCCATTCATATCATCCCGATAGGGGGACACCATGGCGGATCAAACCATATCTGCAGCGCACCTGGCGGCTCGCGTCATTCCAGCCATCGGCCGGTCTGATTTCCCCGACCGCCTCATCTCGGTCATTCGCGACCTCGCCGGTTGCGATCTGACTCCGGCTCAAGTAGCGCAGCGGATGGAAGACGCAGGCCCCACGTTGATCGCCGCACTACGTCGTCACACGGAACTGATGGAACGCGCCGCGCAGACTGTCACGTCGCCGTCACGCAGCGTGTTACTTCAGCGGGCGCGTGAGTGGGGTCTCAGCGCGCGCGAGGCGCAAGTCGCCGCGGGACTTGCAACGGGACAAAGCCAATCCGACATTGCAAAGGGCTCCGGAGTTACTCTCAACAGCGTCATTACCTATCGGCGGCGCGCCTACCAGAAACTCAAGGTCGCTGATCGGTTCGAGCTGCAGGCGTTGTGCGAGCGCTTGTTGGCCCGGGGCGAGTCCCCGGGAGAACCATAGCATCCAGGAACCGGAGCAACGCCATGGACTCGTCGGACTTGCGCCAGAACAGCCGGATTTTGAACGACACATTCAAGTCGGACACCTTGCGCAACACAATGTTGCCCGACTGAATGCGATGTTCGGAGAATTCCACGAAACCGATGCCCATTCCCACGGCCACCAGGCTCAGAAGGATGGAATGGGTCGCCGTTTCCTGTATGACTTTCGGAACCACACCGTGGGCGGCACAAGCCTGCATCAAGGTGTCGGAATAACGTGGCGCCCGTTTCCTGAAGGGCCAGAGGAAGCTTTCGCCCTGCAGATCCTTCATCCTGATCTGCTTGGCGTTGGCCAGCCGATGCCCCTTGTAGAGCGCCAGCACGATCTCGCTTTCACCGACGTCCTTGTGCTGCAGAAGTTGTATGTTGGCGTCGTCGTGATGCACGTCGTAAACAATGGCTGCGTCGATTTCAGCGCCTTTCACGGCCTCGATCTGATCCTGCGAGCTCATGGGCAGCAGCTCCAACGTAACATTGGGCTCGTTCAAGCGGAACGCGAGCAGCTTGCTCGGAATTTCCCGATGCCCCGAGGCAATCTCACTGAAGCCCACGCGCACCGTGCCGAAATGTCCGCTGGCATAGCTGCGCGCTTTTTCCACCGAGCGCTCGACGTGCGCCAGGATCACTTCCGATTCGTTGAGAAACATCCGCCCGGCGGCCGACAGCTGCACGCCGCGCGGTTTGCGTTCAAACAACGCAACACCCAGCTCTTCCTCGAGATGGCGAATCTGGCGCGTCAGCGCCGGCTGTGCGACATGCAGAATTTTGGCCGCGCGGCCAAAGTGTTGTTCTCGACCGACTGCCCGAAAATAGCGCAGGTGACGCAATTCCATGCATCGTTAATACCTTTCCAGTATCAAAAAGGCAAGCACAATGCATTGGACGCCGGCACACGCGCAAAAACACAATTCGTGATCGTCGGACAGACATCCTGCGCTCCATGTTGCACTTCAAATTGGTGATCGGGCGTCAACTGGTCGAGGGCGCCGGCCAGATGGAAATCATCAACCCCGCCACGGAGGAATCCGTGGGCCTTTGCCCGCTGGCCAGTGTTGCGCAACTCGAAGAGGCCATTCAGTTGGCCAGGCGCGCATTCGCGAGTTGGTCGGGCGCTGCGATCGCGACTCGCCGAACGCTCATCGCAGCTGTTGCGGACGCGATCGAGGCACGGGTGGAGCAGTTGGGGGCGCTACTGACGGCCGAGCAGGGCAAACCGCGGTCGCAGGCCCAACTGGAGATACGGCGCGGCTGCGCAATACTGCGTTACTTCGCCAACGCCGAGCTGCCGACCCGCCTGTTGCGTGACTCCGAGCAGGAGCGCATCTACGAACGTCGCGGTCCACTCGGAGTCGTGGCGGCAATCGTGCCCTGGAATTTCCCGTTTCTGTTGTTGATGAACAAGCTGGGTCCGGCCTTGTTGACCGGCAATTGCGTCATCGCAAAGCCGGCGCCCACGACTCCACTGACCACGCTGCGGGTCGGGCAGATTTGCGCAAGAATTCTGCCGGCGGGCGTGCTGAGCGTGATCAGTGACGCCAACGACCTGGGTCCGACGCTCACCAGCCATCCGGACATTGCGAAAGTAGCGTTCACCGGCTCAACTGCCACCGGCCGCAAAGTATTCCAGAGCGCCGCCGCCACGCTCAAACGACTGACTCTCGAGCTGGGTGGCAATGATCCCGCCCTGATCCTGGACGATGCGAATCTCGCTCGGGTTGCGCCGCAGATATTCCGGTGCGCCATGGCGAATACGGGTCAGGTGTGCATGGCAATCAAGCGCGTGTATGCACCTGACGGGCTCTACGATGAGCTGTGTCAGCGGCTGACAGAGCTGGCCGCAGCCTCGGTGGTGGGCAACGGCGCTGATCCTGAAACCCAGTTCGGGCCGGTCCAGAATGCCGCCCAGTTCGAAAAGCTGCAGGGGCTCGTGGCCGAGTGCCGCAGTCGCGGCACCGTATCGTCCGGCAAGACACCTCCCGGTCCCCGCGGTTACTTCATCGCACCCACAATCGTTCGGGATATTCCCGATGGCACACGGATCGTCCAGGAGGAGCAATTTGGTCCGATCCTCCCCGTGATGCGCTACACCAACATCGATGATGCGCTGGCCCGCATGAACAACACCGAATTCGGTCTGGGCGCGAGCGTCTGGAGTACCAATGTGGCCAGGGCCGCCGGGATAGCCGAGCAGGTCTGCAGCGGTACGGTTTGGGTCAATCGTCACATGGCTGTCGACCCGGCGGTGCCGTTTCGCGGCGCGCGCCAGTCGGGCATCGGAGCTGAGCTGGGCGAGGCCGGTATTCACGAATTCACCCAGGCGCAGGTTGTCAATATTTCGTACGGACTCTGAACAAGGCATCATGATAAGGATCGATAACCTCCCCGGCGGTGCGGTGCACCATCCGGGCCCGAGAATCCGTCCGCATCACCGGAAGCCACCTGCCGATGACCACCGTTCGCGACGCCACCCTCGAATTTCTGCGGCGGGTCGGCATGACCACCGTTTTCGGCAATCCAGGATCGACGGAACTGCCCATGTTCCGCGATTTTCCCGATGATTTTCGCTACGTGCTGGGTTTGCAGGAATCGGTGGTGCTCGGCATGGCCGATGGTTTCGCGCAGGCGACACGCAACGCCGCGCTCGTCAACCTGCACTCGGCCGCCGGGGTAGGACACGCGCTCGGCAACCTCTTCACCGCCTATAAAAACCAGACGCCACTCGTTGTCACGGCCGGTCAGCAGGCGCGTGCCATCCTGCCGTTCGAGCCCTTCCTGTTCGCAGAGAGGGCGACGGAGTTTCCGCGCCCCTATGTGAAGTGGGCGGTCGAGCCCGCGCGAGCAGAAGACGTCCCCACCGCAATCGCGCGGGCCTATCACATTGCAATGGAACCTCCCTGCGGCCCAACGTTCGTCTCCGTGCCGGTCGACGACTGGGATCGGACGTGCGAGAGACTGCCGGTTCGTAAAATTGCCGCACGCAATCCGGGCGATCCGGCTGCGTTGGCCGCGGCGGCGCAAGCTCTCGCCACCGCCCGCAGGCCCGCGATCGTAGCGGGTGCGGGTATCGCGCGCGATCAGGCCTGGTCCGAGGTCGTGCAGCTGGCCGAGCGGCATCGCGCCGCGGTTTGGGCCGCGCCCTTCGCCGCCCGCACCGGCTTTCCCGAAGACCACCCACTCTTCCAGGGCTTTATCGAGGCGGCACGCGATGCAATCGTGCGCAAGCTCGCGCCCTACGACCTTGTGTTGGTGCTCGGCGGCCCGCTGTCGCTCTATCACACGGAAGGAACAGGCCCGCACCTGCCGCAGGACACGCGCGTAATCGTCGTTGCTGACAATCCCGCTTTCGCGAGTTGGGCGCCAGCAGGCGACGCCATTGTCGCGGATACGAAGCTCGCGCTCACAACCCTGCTTGCGGGACCAGCCCCACCAACGCGCGAAGGACCGGCCAAATGGCAGCGACCTGCTCCGCTGGACGGCTCCGCCTTCACCGACGGCTTCCTTCTTCAAGAGGTGGCACGGGCGCGGCCGAAGGGCTCGATCATTGTCGAAGAGGCGCCTTCCAGCCGGGGCGCCATGCACGACCGACTGCCGATTCTTTCCCCCGACACGTTCTACACCTGCGCAAGTGGCGGGCTCGGCCATGGCCTGCCCGCCGCGGTAGGTATCGCCCTTGGACGCCCTGGCGAGAAAGTGATCGCAATTATTGGTGACGGCTCCGCGATGTACGCAATCCAGGCGCTGGCCTCCGCCGCCGAGCTCGCGCTGCCAATCAGCTTCCTGATTGTGAAGAACGGCCGGTACGAGGCCCTGGAGAGTTTCGGCCGGCATTTCGGCTTGCAGAAAACCGTCGGGACAGGCCTGCCGCGCCTGGATTTCCAGGCGCTCGCGGCTGGACACGGCGTCCCGGCCCGCCGCGCGCGGGGAAATGCTGCCCTGGCGGAAGCGCTCGCCTGGTCTTTTGCCGCGGACGTGCCTACCTTGGTTGAGGTCCTGGTGGACTGAACGGCCAAGATATACTTATCACGTTATGTATTTCGTCCTCAATACGGATATACTTATCATGTTAAGGACCCCAATCTGAGGCTGGAATGACCCAACGCTTCGCTCTTCGCGACCTCGTCGACGACCGCCCGCAGGACGGCGTATTCCGCGTCAATCGCGCGATGTTTCGCGACCCCGCGCTATTCGCTCTCGAAATGAAGCACGTGTTCGAAGGGGGCTGGATTTTCATCGGCGTGGCATCGCAGGCCGAGAACCCGCACGACTATTTCACCGGCGCCATTGGCCGCGTGCCGATCATTGTCAGCCGGGACGGCAAGGGTGAATTGAAGTGTTTTGTGAACGCCTGCCCCCACAAGGGCGTGCGCCTCGTACAGAAGCTGTGCGGCAACGCGTCCCGGCACGTCTGCCCCTATCACAACTGGACGTTCGACAGCGCAGGCATCAACCGCAACATCAAGTGGAAATCGGGCGGCTGCTACGGGGCCGGCTTCGACGAAGAGAATCATGACCTCGCCGTCGTCGCGCGGTTCGGGGAATACCGCGGTTTCCTGTTCGCGAGCCTGAATCCCAACGTACCGAGCCTGGAGGAGTACCTGGGAGAGACGCGCAAGCTGTTGGATCTCGTCGTCGACAAGAGTCCTGAAGGTATCGAGCTTGTACCGGGCCGGGTCTGCTTCACCTACGCGGCCAACTGGAAGATGCAGCTGGAGAACTGCGCCGACCAGTATCACTTCACTTCCACGCACTCGAGCTATATCCGCATCCTGGATCAGCGCGCCAAGGAGCAGGCCTCGGAAGTGGTGCGCTCCACGCTGGGCGCCACCGACTTCTGGCAGGAAGATGCGAGCGGCATCGTTGGTGGCTCCTACAGCTTCGATCATGGACATGCCCTCAACTGGGGCATCATGCCGGTGTCAGCCGCCCAACCGGATTACGAGCGCGCCGACCAGCTCGCCCGGACCCACGGCACCGCGAAGCGCAACTGGATGTTCAACATGCGCAATGTGACCCTCTTCCCGAATCTGCAGATCGCGGAAAACGCTTCGAGCCAGATGCGCGTCATCCGGCCCATCGCGGCCGACCTCACCGAGATGCAGACGTGGTGCATTGCACCCCGCGGGGAAAGCGCGCAGGCCCGGGCTTTGCGCATTCGTCAGTACGAGGATTTCTTCAATCCGACCGGCATGGCGACGCCCGATGACACGGTCTGCTACGAGGAAGCCCAGGTCGGCATGGCTGAGCAGGAACGGCCGTGGCTGCAAGGCCACGCCCGCGGGTTTGCAGCCTCCGTCAAAGGCGGCAACAACTACTCCGACATGATCGACCTGAAGCCAGCGCGCAGCGTTCTGTCGGATGCCCGGCTGTGTGATGAGAGTTTGTTTGGGAGTTATTATCGCGCCTGGGCCGCGAGAATGGCGGAAGTCCTGGCATGAGCACGCTCGCACCCACGGAAGCCGCGGCATTCCTGTATCGGGAGGCACTGTTCCTCGATCGCGGCGATCTGGATGCCTGGCTCAATCTCTATACCAACGACTGTCTGTTCTGGGTTCCAGCCTGGCGGGACGACGGTATTCAGACCGAAGATCCCGAGCGCGAGCTGTCCCTGATTTTCTATCGCGGCCGTCGCAACCTGGAAGATCGCATTCAACGTATCCGCTCCCCTATTTCGATCGCGTCCCGGGTGTTGCCGCGCGTGTCCCACATGATCAGCAATGTACTGGTTGAGCACAGTGACGCTGCGCAGACGCGCTTGAGCTCCTCGTTCATTGTCAACGTGCATGATGTCAGGACCAATCGCAGCCACGCCTATTTCGGCCGCTACGAGCATGAGCTGCGCCTCGAAAATGGCGCGTGGAAGATTTCCCGAAAAGTCATCCGGTTGATGAATGACGTCGTGCCCACGATGCTCGACATCTACGGCATGTAGGTGCCAGCCGAATGTCATCTTCACCAGCGGCGCTGCGCGCCGGACAGACCAGCGTCGCGATTGTGGGGGCTGGCGCAATGGGCTGCCTGTTCGCTGCCCGGCTGGCCGAACAGGGCGTGCGTGTCACTGTCGCAGACGTTGATCAAGAGAGGCTCTCGATTATCGGTCGCGACGGCATCACATTGACCGACGACAATGGCTCAAGAACGGTAGCAGTCCGCGCATCCCTCGCCAATGAAATCACTGCGCCCGTCGATCTGTTGGTGCTCTTCACCAAAGGAACACACAGCGCCGCGGCAATCCGCTCGGTTGCCCATCTCGCTGCAGCCAAACCGATCGCGCTGACCTTGCAAAACGGGATCGGCAACGCCGATCTGCTTGCCGCCACCTTCGGTGCAGAGCAGGTGCTGTTGGGAACCGCCCATGTGCCTGCGGACCTGACCGCGGCTGCATCAGTGCTGACGCATGGTTTCGGCACCATTGAGATCGGTGGCTTCACCCCCACAGCACATGCCTTCGCCCCCACGGTTGCTGCATTGCTGCAGTCGGCCGCTTTCAACACGCACGTTGCGGCCGATATCAATGCATCGGTGTGGGAAAAAGTCGCCTTCAACGCCGCCCTCAATGCCGTGGGGATGATCTGCCAGGTTTCGAACGCAGGTGTAGACAACGATCCCGGCCGACGTCTCGCCGTCAAGGTAGTAGACGAAACGGCGAGAGTCGCAGCGGCTTCGGGCATCCGGATCGATCGGGATCGGATCGTCGCAACGATTGATGCGGCTCTGCGTGAGCATGCCCATCACAAGGCCTCCATGCTGCAGGATCGGGAGCGCGGGCGGCTGACAGAAATTGACATGATCAACGGCGCGATCGCACGGGAAGGAACGCGGCTGGGCGTGCCAACGCCCGTCTGCGACACGCTGACCGATCTTGTGAAAATTATTGAGAGGGCCCCCAGGGCCTGATCGCGAGAGTGCGACGCATGCGTCGCACGGGTGGGCCGCGAGGCGCACCCCGGATCGACGGTGAGCGGGCAACGCCCGCGCAAAAGGAGAGATATGGAATTACGCCCACTCGGCGCCACCGGAATGCGGGTAAGCCCGCTGTGCCTGGGCGCAATGATGTTTGGAAAAATCGGCAACCCCGCTCACGATGATTGCGTGCGCATCATCCATCGCGCAATCGACGCCGGCATCAACTTCATCGACACAGCCGACGCCTATTCGCGCGGCGAATCCGAAACAATTGTTGGCAAGGCAATCAAGGGCCGGCGCGACTCCCTGGTCATTGCCACCAAATTCTTCAGCCCAATGAGCGACGACGATCCCAACATGCGCGGCGGGTCGCGCCGTTGGATCGTGCGGGCTGTCGAGGACAGTCTGCGACGGCTAGGCACGGACTATATCGACCTCTACCAGATCCATCGCTACGACGCCGCCACCGACATCGAAGAGGTGTTGTTTACGCTCACTGAGCTCGTCCGCCAAGGCAAGATCCGCCAGTTTGGATCATCCATGTTCCCGGCCGACCGCATCGTCGAAAGCCACTGGGCGGCTGAGAAGATGGGGACGCTCCGCTTCCGCTGTGAGCAGCCCTGGTATTCGATCTTTGCGCGCGACATCGAGCGGTTCGTGCTGCCGACCTGCCGGCGCTACGGCATGGGCGTCATTACGTGGAGCCCACTGGACGGCGGCTTCCTCTCCGGCAAGTATCGCGGACCGGAGGATCTCGCCGGCAACAACCGCATCGCCTTCTTCGCGCGACGGATGCGCGGCAACTTCGATCCGCACGAGGCCTGGATCCGCCGCAAGCTCGACCTCGTCGCAGAACTGGTGCCCTTGGCAGAGGAGATTGGCGTAACGATCGCGCAGTTGGCAGTGGCCTTCACCCTGGAGCATCCGGGCGTGACCGCCTCAATCATCGGCCCACGGACCCTGGACCAACTCGAGAGCCTGCTTGCGGCCGGCGACCTCAAGCTCTCCACCGCGACGCTCGACCGTATCGATGCGTTGGTGCCACCAGGCACATCACTCAATCCGCTTGCCGACGTGCCCTCCGGAACGACCAAGGAGACCATCCGGCGAGGGTCAACTTCTTAGCGCCCAGGCAACGAACCCGACCAGGCGGCTCGCCCTGCCGCCGCAGGCGCGTCAGCGCGTAAACCTAAACCCTTCGTATCCAGCGGCAGCAACCGCGGCGCACTTCTCGCGAAACGCGATGTGACCACCCAGCCACAACAGGAACCGTCGCGGTTTGCCTGGAATGTTGGCGCCCAGGAACCACGAGTCGGCCTGGTGGAAGATCGTTCCCTCCACAATCTTCTCCGTGTTTTGCACCCAGCCTTCCTCAGCGTCCCCGGTCGGCTCGATCGCCTTGATCCCGTGTTTCTCGAGATACTCGATGCAGTCCGAAATCCACTCAACATCGTGCTCGATTGAAACCGGCACATTCGTCGACAGCGCGGGATTGCAGGGTCCGTTGACGGTCAGCAGGTTGGGAAAGCCGGCGAAGCCGAGGCCGAGATACGAACGCGGTCCCTCTGCCAACCGGTCAGCGAGGCGGACACCGTCGCGGCCGCGGAAGTCGATCGCCCGGAATGACCCAGTGACGGCGTCGTAGCCCGTCGCCAGTATGATCACGTCGAGTGGATAGTCCAAGTCACCAACACGTATCCCGGACGAGGTGATCTTCGTGATTGGGGTCGCCTTCACGTCGACGAGGTGCACGTGAGCCAGGTTGAACGTCTCGAAATAATTAGTGTCCAGGACAGCACGCTTTGCACCAATAGGATATCCCTTAGGCGCCAACTTCTCCGCGACCACAGGGTCATTGACCGTCTCCCGGATCTTGTCGCGGAAAAAATTCGCCGCGAACTCATTGGACTTCGAGTTGCTATAGACATCCATGAACTGGTGGAGCACCCGCACGCCACCCCGTTCCCAAGCCGCCTCATACCGCCGGTACGCCTCGTTTTCGGCAACCTGGTCGAAATTTTCCGAGGGCGCGGGGAAAGGCATCCCGCCTTTCGAGCTCTTTGCCATCTGCCAGATCTGCGCATAATTCGCTTTGACCTCGGCAATGAAGTCAGGATCGAGCGGCGCGTTGCGGGCCGGCATGCTGTAGTTCGCCGTACGTTGGAAGACGGTCAGCTCGGCCGCTTGCTGAGCTACTACCGGGATCAGCTGAGTCCCTGTCGAACCCGTTCCAATGACACCGACGCGCTTGCCGCTCAGGTCTACCCCTTCCTTGGGCCACTGGCCGGTGTGGTACCAGTCACCTTCGAAGTCCTCGAGTCCAGGGATGGCGGGGACGTTGGCCGTCGTCAGCCCGCCGATCGCGGTCACGACGTAGCGGGTCTTTACAACTTCACCAGCATCAGTCTCCACCGTCCATCGCAGCGATGCCTCGTCATAGCCAGCCGCAACTACGCGTGTTTTGAACTGGATGTCCTTGCGCAGGTCGAGCCGGTCCGCCACGAAGTTGAGGTACCGCTCGATCTCCGCCTGTGACGGGAATCGCTCGGTCCAATTCCATTCCTGCAGGATCTCCGCGGAAAACGAGAAGCAATAGAAGTAGCTCTCGGAGTCACATCGAGCACCGGGGTAGCGGTTCCAGTACCACGCACCGCCCACCCCGTCCCCGGTTTCGAACACGCGGCAGCGCAGGCCGAGGTTCCGGAGCTTGTACAGCATGTAAAGCCCCGAGAAGCCGGCGCCCACAATGACGGCATCGAGCTCTTCGGCAGACTGTGTCAATCAGACCGGCCTGCCCGGTGCGGCGTCGAGCATGATCGTCTTGGTCTCGAGGTAGTGCATCAGCCCCTGCGCCCCGCCTTCGCGACCGATCCCCGATTGCTTGTAGCCGCCGAACGGCAGCGAGAAATCGGTGCGCAACCCGTTCTGACCAACGTTACCGGTACGCACCCGCCGCGCGATCCGCCAGGCGGCGTTGGCATCGTGAGTCAAAACCGAACCGTTGAGACCGTAGTTGGAATCGTTGGCGATGCGAACCGCGTCGTCGATGTCATCGCAGGGAATCAAGCTCAGCACGGGGCCGAAAATCTCCTCGCGCGCGATCGTCATGTCATTGCGCACATCCGCGAAGAGTGTCGGCTCGAAGAAATAGCCGCGATCGAGATGCGCCGGGCGGCCGCCGCCGCCAGTGACCAACGCCGCTCCCTCCTTCTGCCCCTTCTCGACATACGACTCGACGCGCTCGAGCTGGCGTCGCATCGCGAGAGGCCCCATCTGCGCCTGACCGTCGTTGGAGTGGCCGACGCGTACTTGCTTCATTGCCGCGGCGATCGCGTCAGCGACCTCATTGTGACGCCAGCGCGGCACGATGGCGCGCGTCAGCATTGCGCACACCTGGCCGCTGACCAGCGTGATGGCACCGGCCAACACCTTCGCAGCCTCGTCGGCCGAAAAGTCATCGAGAATGATTGCAGCCGACTTGCCACCGAGCTCGAGCGTGCAGCGCGCGACTCGCGAGCCACAGACTGCGCCGATCCGTTTGCCCGCGGCAGTTGAGCCTGTGAAGCTCACCTTATCGACGCCGGGATTGCAGACGAGGTGGTCCGCCGCCTCACGATGCCCGGGCACCAGGTTGATCACACCCGGCGGCAACTCAGCCTCCTCGGCGCACTCAGCAATAATGTATGCCTCGAGCGGCGTCTCGGGCGACGGCTTCATGATGACCGCGCAGCCGGCCAGCAGCGCCGGGGCAAGCTTTGCAGCCATAATCATGTAGGGCACATTCCACGGCGCAATAGCAGCAACGACGCCGACCGGCTCATGAACGACATAAGCGGCCGCCACGGCCGACGAATCAACCTTGCGGATGAAAGGGAAGTCACCGCCGAGATTGATCGCATCCTGCAGATTCTGAGTACCGCGCGAGGTGAGATAAGGGGCAAGCGCGGCGAGCCCGCCCATCTGCTGCGACCAGACAGCCGCCAGCTCCGGCTCGCGCCGGCGCAACACCGCAACAAACCGAGTCATCGCCGCCACGCGCTCGGCCGGCGACATCCACTGCCAAGGCCCCTCGTCAAACGCCTTTCGAGCGGCAACGACGGCACGGTCCATGTCAGTTTCATCAGCCTCGGCAACGCGGGCGACCACCTGTTCGGTGTCGGGTGAGACAATCTCGATCTGGCGCCCCGAATGCGGCTCGATCCAGGCACCGCCAATGAACAGGCGGTCGGGATGGCGGAGTGTGGGTGTGCTCATGTGAAAGCCTCCAGGAGTTTCGGAAATCGGGTCATGTCCAGGTCAGCTTCAGCGGATTTCCAGGTCTGCAAAATCAGGACGCCGCAGGAAGTCCCGCACTTCGTAGCCGGTGAACGGGATCTGCGAGGCCGTGCGGCCATGTTTGGTCCACCAATAGTTGTGTGCCCGCGGGTCGCTCCAGACCTTCATGGCATTGAGCTTGTCGACCAGCCGGTTGTAGCGCCAATAGGCCTCTTCCGTCACCTCGACCGATTGCTTGCCGTCGAGAATCAGCCGCTCCATGCATTGCATGGCGTACACCACGGTCATCTCGTGGAATTGGGCGACGGGCAACCCACCGTTGGTATTCGGTCCATACAGCGCCCACAGGTTGGGAAAGCCCGGCATCATGCAACCCAGGTACGCCCGGGCGCCGCCGTCGGCCCACAGCTCCTCGATCGTCTTGCCGCCCCGCCCGGTGATGGTCATCGGGTAGAGAAAGTCGTTGGCGCGAAAGCCGGTCGCGTAGACGATCACATCAACATCGTGTTGACTGCCATCCCCTGCTTCGATGCCGGTACGGGTGATCCGCTTGATACCGCTCGTCACCAGGGTCACGTTGTCACGCTGGAGCGCATCCAGGATAGAGTATTCGGGGTCGACTACCACCGGCCGTGCCGACCAGACCGGGTGGTTCGGGGTCATGATGGAGACGAGTTTCGGATCGCGCAGCTTGCCTTCCAGGAAGGCGATACTGCGCTCGCGCGCTGCCTTGTTCACCTCACTACAGGAATGCGGATCGTTGAAATCCGGATCGATATCAAACAACTTCGCGAGGTCGGGACCGGAACCGTAAAAGTTACGGAAGCGCATGAAGTTCGTGTGGAATGGCAGGTTCCGATCGAGCCAGAGAAGTTGCGGCGGAGATTGCGAGAGGTAGCCGGGTACGGGAAACAGCCACTGGGGTGTGCGCTGGAATACCGTCACGTGGTTGGCTATGAGCGCGAGCTCCGGAACCAACTGATAGCCGGTGCAGCCCGTGCCAACGACCGCGACCCGCTTGCCGCTCAGGTCCTCGCCCTGCGGCCAATGAGCGGTGTGCCAGGAAGGACCCGCAAACTCCGCCATGCCCTCGATCTCGGGCATGTTAGGCCGGTTGAGGAAGCCCACCCCAGTGATCACCGCGTTGGAGCGTAACGTCCGCTCGCCGCCAGGGCCGTGGACCCGGATATCCCACATCGCGGCCGACTCGTCCCAGGTTAGCGAACGCACCTCAGTGTTGAACGCTATGTCGTCACGCAGCTCGAACTTTTCCGCGACCCAGTCGAAATATTTCTGATTCTCGAAGTGATCCCCATAGGCGTAGGGATAGCCGAAATCAACACCGAAGAGGTTGGTATACGTGCGGCTCGGTGTATCGACGCGCGCGCCCGGATAACGGTTTTCGTGCCAGGTGCCGCCCACGCCGGGATTTTTCTCAATCACGCGGTACTGAATGCCAGCACGTTTCAACTGCACAGCGGCATTTAGCCCACCCATGCCCGCGCCAACGATCGTCACCGAGAAGTTCTCGAGCCGTCGCGGATCCGGCGTTGCCTGCCAGTCCAACGACCTGGCCCAGGGATCGAGCGCGGTCTCCTCGATCATCAGCTCGAGAGCTTCTTCCTTGATGGTGTGGCCAACGACCAGACCCAGACTTTCCGGCAACCGCGCCCACGATCCGAAACCGATTGGACCCGCACCCGCATCACGATAGGTCCTGAGGAACTCGATCGCCTTGCGCCTCAGCAGCGCGACATCCTGATCGGTCGCGGGCGCAGCCGTCTCCACGCGGCCCACCCTGACCGTCTTCAAGCCGATCGCCTTGAGTGCGGGATCGGCGGTCAGTTGGTACAGCAAGCCACGGAGCACCATCGGGTCCGCATGTGCGACCGCATCTGCAATGACCTCGTCACTCGCCGCGCGCAGCTCATGCCGCCCGGACGCTTCGCTCCTCGCCATCCACTACCTTCCTGTTGCTGCTTAACATGATAAGCACTTTCGCGACCCCACGCCTCTCTCGTGGGCAAGCCGCGTCAGCGCACGCCGCGACCGCGCGAGTCCCAGGGAGGAATGGGGCCTATACTTTTCTCGAGCTCCGCGGACACGCGCCCGGCGACCATGACAATCAGGAGCCGGCAATGCACATTGGTGCGGTTTACCCAGGCATGGTTGGTGGCACGCTGCACGATGGTGTCGCCCTTGCGCAGCACTACGACATGCTCGGGGTCGTCGAGCAGCATCGTGATTTCGCCTTCCAGCACATGCAGGTAGTCGATCGAATTGGTTCGATGCATGAAAGGCTCTGCACCTGGTGCTGTCGGCGGTATATCGGTGACCCGCACACGCACGCCCGTGTCCGGTATGGCGAAATTGACCGGGCCTTCGGTCGGGTCAGGCTCGCTCGCCTCGAGCGGCACAGGTACGACGTTGCTCTCCCAGATGTCCTGTACGTTCCAGCCGCGGCCGCCAATATCGCCGTGGAAGATGCAGGGACCGTCGATCAACACTACGGATCGGCCGGCTTCATCGTGACCGGTGACGACGCGGCGCAGGCGCGGGAGTCGCTGTTCGGTGCTGTCTTTGCTTGCTTGCATGTGCATCGACCCTATTATAATTAACGTGTGAAGTTTTATACCAGGCCACCATGCGAGCACAACTTGAATTTGAGACCGTGGAATGAGCAGGGCTTTTGACTATGTGGTGGTCGGATCCGGATCCGCCGGATCGATCGTTGCCGCGCGGTTGAGCGAGGATCCGGACGTTTCCGTGCTGCTGCTGGAAGCCGGAGGGCGCGACAACCATCCCCTCATGGCCATGCCGCTGGCGTTCCCCAAGGTTGCGACTCACCGTTCGTTCGTCTGGCCGTTCGAAACCGAGCCGGAGCCCGGCCTCAACAATCGCAAGCTGCCGGTTTGGCGCGGCAAGACCCTGGGTGGCTGCTCCTCCATCAACGCCATGATCAATGTGCGCGGCAGTCGCCATGATTATGACATCTGGCGGCGGATGGGGCTCGAGGGGTGGGGCTATCGCGACGTATTGCCCTACTTCAAGAAGCTGGAAACGAGCTGGCGCGGCCCGGGCCTCTATCACGGTACCGAAGGGCCCGTGTGCAATGTCCCGGTTGGTCTTCCCGAAGCCTTCTTTTCCAATCTCGAACGAGCCGCCGTCAACGCGGGCCTGCCGATCTGCCCGGACCATAACGGCGCCGAGCAGGAAGGGATCAGTCGCGTGGAAATCACCACGAATTCGGGCCGCAGGGCCAGCTCGGCGCGAGCCTATCTGCGTCCCGCGATGAAGACGAGGCAAAACCTCTCCGTTGCAACCAAGGCGCAGACGACACGTATTTTGTTCAACGGCAAGCGGGCCATAGGCGTGGAATATCTGCGCGACGGCAAAGTCGAGCGCGTCCATGCCGACCGGGAGGTGGTTCTGTGCGCCGGCACCTACAACTCGCCGCAGCTCCTGATGCTATCCGGCATTGGACCTGCGGATCACCTGCGCTCCGTCGGGATCGATGTTGTCCAGGACCTCAAGGGAGTCGGAGAGAACCTCCAGGAGCATCCCAACCTGCTGAACATCTATCGCGCCAATGGCAAGCTGGGCTTGACGCCCCATCTGCGCCTGGATCGGGCAACCTGGGCCGTGATGCAGTGGGCGCTGCTCGGCGCGGGACCGTTCGCAACCGCCGGTACCATGGCCAACATCTTCATTCGAACCCGGCCCGAGCTCGAACGTCCGGACATACAGATCATTGCAATGCCCATACACCAACACGCCGAGCTCTGGTTCCCGCTGCTCACGCAGCCGCCAGTCTATGCCTTCACTGCGCGGGTCGGGATTCTGCACGCGTTGTCACGCGGCTGGGTACGCCTGCGCTCGTCCAACCCGCTCGATCATCCGCGGATACGGTTCAATATGTTTGCCGAGCAGGCCGATCTGGATGCCATGGTCGCCGCGGTAAAAATCAGCCGCCATATTTTCAATCAGTCGCCCATGCGCGAGCTGATAGCGGAGGAATTGTTGCCGGGCAAGAAATTGCAAACCGACGCAGAGTTGGCCGAGGCAATCCGCCAGCAGGCAGAACATCGCCATCATGCTGTCGGAACCTGCCGGATGGGCACGGACGATTACGCAGTCGTCGATGCGCAGCTTCGCGTCATCGGCATCGACAATTTGCGGGTGGCAGATGCCTCCGTGATGCCCAATGACCCTTCAGGCAACACCAATGTGCCGACGTTGATGATCGGTGAGAAAGCGGCCGATCTCCTCAGAGCACGCACACTGCAACCCGAAGAGGTATAGCTCAGCCATGAGTCCTTCCAACGAGCCAAACAGGGACTATCGCTATCTGGGCCGCAGCGCCTTGCGAGTTTCGCCGCTGTGCCTCGGCACCATGATGTTCGGCGGCGCCACCGACGAAGCGACCTCCAGGCGCATCGTCGACAAGGCACGCGACCAGGGCGTCAACTTCATCGACACCGCCGACGCCTACAATGGCGGCAAGTCCGAGGAAGTGGTGGGCCGGGCGATCCGGGATCAGCGTCACCATTGGGTACTCGCCACCAAATTCGGCCAACCCAAGGGCAAGGGACCCAATGAAGGCGGCCAGTCGCGCAAGTGGATCTTTCAGGATGTCGAAGACAGCCTGCGCAAGCTCGGCACCGACTATATCGATCTGCTCTATTTTCATAAGGCGGACGTCTACGCGCCCTTCGAGGAAGGGCTGCGCGCCATCCAGGACCTGATGGCGCAAGGCAAGCTCCGCTATTACGGCGTCTCCAACTTCAAGGGCTGGCGGATTGCCGAAATCTGCCGCGCGGCGGACGCAGTTGGCATGGACCAGCCGATCGCCAGTCAGCCGCTCTACAACATGGTCGATCGCCTGAGTGAGGTGGAGCAACTCCCGGCGGCGGGTCATTATGGCCTGGGCGTTGTTCCCTACAGCCCGCTCGCGCGAGGTGTGTTGACCGGCAAATATGCGAAGGGCGCCCCACCGCCTGAAGGGTCGCGCGTGGCACGCGGTGACACGCGCATGAAGCAGACCGAATGGCGCGCAGAATCAGTGGACATCGCACAGGCCGTCGCAACACACGCTGCATCGAAAGGCATGAGCACAGTCGCTTTCGCGCTCGCGTGGGTGCTCAAAAACCGCTTCGTGAGCGCCGCGATTGCCGGGCCGCGCACCGAGGAACAATGGGACGGCTATCTGCCCGCTCTCCATGCGCAACTCGGACCTGACGACGAAGCTTTCGTAGACAGCCTGGTGCCGCCGGGCCACGCCTCGACACCCGGCTACACCGATCCCGCCTATCCGATCGAAGGACGGCAGCTGCGCTTCTAGGCTTCCAGGCCGAGCAGGCGCAGCGGGTTCAGAGAGATCATCTTGCGAATGTCCAGGTCCGAATAACCGAGTCCGATGCAAACCTTGATCACGTTGCGGAAGCCCACGACCGGATGATCGAGGCCCCGCTGGCCGAGATCCGAAGCGAGAATGGTGCGGTCTACAGTACCCGCCTTGATCAACACGTCGAGGGCGTCAGGCGGTAACGGGTCCCGCTTGCTGACCTTGGCAAACATACACAGCGAATGCTCGATGTAGGCACCCATCGCCACCAGTTGGCGGATGTCGTCATTCGAGGCATCGATAATGAAGCTGGGATGATTGACCAACAGCTTCTTCACGCCACGCTGCCTGGCTTCCTCGAATACCGGAAAGATTTCCGAGATGTGCAGGTGGCCGCCGGACAGGATGACGTCGTGCGGGGCGATGAGGTCGAGTATCTCCTTCACCTCGTCCTTGACCTTCCCGTGGGCATCAATCGGGGTCAGCGGATCGAACGGCATCATTTTCTTGATGGTGTGCGGGAAGCCGGCCTTGATGCCAAAGGGCGAATCGCAGTGATTCTTGGAGGAGAAGGTCGGCATCCAAACGAGCTTGGCACCGAGCGCAATGCCGTGATCGACCGCGTACTTGTTGAAGCCACCCACCGCGTTGTTGAGCGGCACACCAGAGAACAGCGCCACATTCAGGTGGCCGTGGGTCTGGTTGAGCATCTCTGTGATCGGCGTCGCTGAATAGTAGTGGTCCTTGATCAGCATGGCGCGAAAGCCCGCATCCGCTGCCTCTTGCAACGCCTGGATATGATTAAAGTCACGCGGCATCACGGACGGGCCGGAGTGGCAATGCATGTCCACCGCGCCCACGAGCAGGCGCGAGACGCGGCCTTCCAGCATTTCGTCGGTGGTGTTGAGTTTCAGTGCGGTAGCCATATTTACCTCTACTTTCGCGCCTAGGCGCCTTCCTCGATCCTCTGTCGATAGACCCTCCCATAGGGAGCCAGCGCCTTCCAGAGGAAGATCGCTGTCAGTGGCCCGAAGACCAGCCGAAAGCCCGATATCACGTAGCGCAGATCCGCTTCCGAATGCGCGACATAGTCAGTAACCAACGCGACCAGCGTGGGCCCCAGTGAGCCGGCAATCGCGTTCTGCAGCATGAAATACAACACGTTGATCTGGCTGCGCATCTCATTAGGTGTCGCCACGTTGAGGGCGGCATTGAAACCGGAGGCGCCCATGGCGCCGATCGCCAGGCCAATCGCGTTGCAGCCGAGCGCCAGCCACGGAGTCGGCATCAAGGGACCCAGCACCAACAGGGGCACACAAAGCGACTGCGCCAGGAACAGCACGCGCAGATTGGCGTCGTCGTAGCGCTTGCCCAGTACCTCGGCGAGTCTCGCTCCGCCAAAAAGACCGATCGTCGAACAAATCAGCGTGACAATGCCGAGCAACGGCCCGACGACGGCCGGGCCCCAACCATAGGTTCGCTCGTAAAAGGCCGGCATCCACGCGAGCAAGCCGTAGACCTGAAAGCCCATGAGCAGCGCGCCGGTTATCAGAGGCAGATGCAGCGCACGCTGGCTGATCACGAAACCAAACACTTCGCGCAGCGGATAGCCCCCCGGCCTGCGCCGGCCCTTGCGGGCGGGTTCCGGGACCGTGATCATGACCACGGCGGCAATCAACAGGCCGGGAATGCCCAGCATCATGAATACGAGCTGCCAGTTGTGGATCACACCGATGCCGGGCACATGAATGGGCTGAACGTTGGCCAGGAGACCGATCAACACGCCGCCGATCAGCAGCGACAACGCTTGGCCCCCGAGGAAGCCGGAGTTGTAGATGGCGTAGGCGCGCGGCAATCGCTCCCGCGGAACCGCATCAGCAATCATTGAAAGACTGGCCGGACCACAACCGGACTCACTGGCGCCGATCACGGCGCGAGAGACGAAGAAGGCCCAAAAGTTCTGGGCGATACCGCAGAGTGCTGTCGCAGTGCTCCACACGGCGAGGCAGCACGAGATCAGGGTCTTGCGGACGCCGCGGTCGGCAATACGCGAGAGAGGTGGACCGCCGACTACGTAGAAGAAAGTGAAGGCGAAGCCAAGGAGAACGCTCACCTGGGTGTCGCTGAGACCGAAGTCCCGCTTCATGGGCTGAACAAACAACGCAAGGATGCCACGGTCGATCTGCGACATTATCGCGACGACCGCCGCCATGTAGACCGTGTACCAGCCCCGATGGCTAGTTACATCCGGTGCTACAACGGGCTCAGATGGCGCCTTTATCGCCACACTGGCACTGCTTCCGGCCGTATATCTCAAGTGCGCGCGTCCAGGTCGGGATCGAGCGTCACGTCGTGGTCGATTGGAACCCCTGCGGTATTCAAGAACATCGCGAGCATCGTGAAATGCCCAACGACGAAGATGGCGTCCATGCACTGCCGGTCGTTGAAATGCGAGGCAAGCTCGGTCCAGATGTTGTCTGGCACGAAGAAGTCGCTGACGAGCACGTCAGCAGTCGCGATGAGCGCAGCGTCGCTGGCCTTCCAACCACCATCCGCGATCGGCCGCTTGAGCGCCTCCATCTCCTCGTCGCGTAGTCCTGCGCGACGGCCGAACAGCACGTGGCGCGACCATTCGTATCCAGACCGGACGCGCCAAGCAGTCCGCAGCGCCAGGATTTCACGCTCGCGCGGCGGTAGCGGGTTGCTGTCCGACATGACATAGGTGGCCCAGACCCGGAACGCCTTCAGCGCGGCGGGGTGACGCACGAACGCGCGTGAGACCGCGAAGTCGGCTCCCAACTGGCGGAAGGGCGCCATGATTGCCTCTTGTTCGGCATCAAGCTGGTCGTCTGTCAGCGGCTTCAGTCGGGGCGTGTTTGTTCGCATGATTTCTCTCCAACCCACCGTCGAAACGGAACTGCCTATTGCGCGATAAATCCGCCATCGATGACCAGTGTCGACCCCAGTGCGAAACTCGAGCGCGGACTCGCCAGCCACAGTACCGCGTCTGCGACTTCCGAGGGTTCCCCCAGGCGCCCGGTCGGCAGCCCCTTGCGGATCGCGGCGTCGGGAAATGGATCCACCATGGTGCCCGTACTTTTCCCCAACGGCGTCTTCACCCATCCCGGTGCGACGGTGTTAATACGTACCCCAGTCTTGGCCAACTCGAGAGCAACCGAACGGGTAATCCCAATGATTCCGTGCTTGGCGGCTACATAAGCGGCCGCACCGGGCGACCCGACGAATGCAACGTTCGAGGAGGTGTTGATGATCACACCGCGATTCCGAGGGCGCATGTGACGCACCTGGGCCCGCACGCACAGCCATACACCTTTCAGGTTGACGTTGATGACCTTGTCCCAGTCGGCCTCGGTTGTGTCCTCGATGGCGCGGAACGGGGCGCCGATACCGGCATTGTTGAATCCAACGTCGATCCCGCCGAACGTCTCGATCACGCGCGCATGAGCTGCATCGATCGCTTCAGCGTTGGACACGTCGACCTGGTGAGTGAGCACTTCGGCGCCCGTCGCGCCGATAGCCGCCTCCGCATCGGCAAGAAGGTCCGCATTCCAGTCGAAGATTGCGACGCGAGCACCTTCGCGCGCGAAGGCTTCAGCGCAGGCGCGCCCTATGCCGCGTGCGCCACCACAGATGACGACGGACTTGCCGTTCAGTTCCAAATCCATGCCTTGACCCCCTCTTGAAGCCGCTCGGCAACGGCGCGAATCTCAAGCTCACCGCATTAGACAGGCACATCCCCCGGCAGCGGATATTCGTCGGCGTTCTTCACCCATCCGGCTTGCAAGGAAAAATCGAGGCGTGGCGGCGCAAAGATGTCGGCCATCCGATTTCCTTCCGGTCCCGGCTTCTGGCTCTCGGAAGTGTGGATGACCCGCGCCGGGATCATGGTGGCCGAGGGCGACCCGACCAACACCTGGGCATCCGCTCGCCAATCGTTCTTGTTGAGGCCCCACGGCCAGCGCATGTGATGAATGAAGGTCCCCGCGAGTACCAGCGAACATTGATCGAAATCGTTATGGCTGTGTGGCGACATTTTCGTGACGTCACGCGGGCCACCACCAGGCGGTGGGAAGTTCAACATGATGGTCGTGCAGCGCCAGATCGGGCCGAGTTGCCCCGGCTCCCTCGTCTTCTGGAGGTCATAGACGCGCAGCTTGTAGCCATCACGCGGCGCCGGCCAGGGTTTGAATGGAGGGATCGACGGATCAGGCTGCGCATAAGTTGCGGCATTCGCGCACTTGTCGTTCAGATCGCGCGATTGCGTAGAGAACAGACGGACCACGCGCCCGCCCTTGGGTAGACGAACCTCGCTGTCTCCCGGCGGCACGATGATGAGTTGGTAGCCGTCGCCCCGCACCGATTTGCCGTTGGCCGCGACCTCATACGGCGTGTCGTCATCGGGCAGGACTATCATGTACTCGTCAAGCTGGCCCGCCCGCGAAAAGCTCGCACCCGGCTTGGTTTCCATGTAGTTGACGAGCAGGTTCTGGCTGCGGGTATACCAGCTTCGACCCTTGGCATCGTCCTCGAGCGGCTCGTCCTGGTAATACAGCCCGTAGCTGGCGGGCGTGGCGGTCGTACCGGCCTGCGCATCGCGCTTCGGCTCCACGAGCACGGAACGGGGATCAGACTTGTCGTACATGCCGCAATTCCTCTGCCGGTCTCGTAGAAAAGGATAACATGATAAGTATACTCTCCACAGAGCCATCGCAGCCAGGGTGACATCATGCCCATGAAAATGAAGAACACAGTGCTCGGAATGTTGAGCGTTGCCCTCGTCGTTGCGGGAGCGACCCAGGTTGCGGGAGCGACCCAGGTTGCGGGAGCGCCCAAAGTCGCGGTGACCTGGGCTCCGGCACCGAGCTCAATCGTCAACCCGTCCAGCAATACAGACCTGGACGCCTGGGAAGCCTACCGAGGCAGGTCCACCAAGCAGTCGGTCGATGAGCATCTCGAAGACCCCGTTCTGCAGGGGGCGATTGATATCCACGCGCATTTCGGCCCGGATTCCTACGCTCGCCAGTGGGACGCGTTCGAGATCGCCAAGACGGCACGCGCGCGCGGCATGCGGGGCCTGGTGTTCAAGAACCATTGGAGCGAATCGGCAGGACTCGCCTACCTCGTCCGCAAGTATGCCGACGTTCCCGGACTCGAGGTCTTCGGCGGACTCGTGCTCAACACCTCGGTGGGGGGAATCAACCCGCAGGCGGTGCGCTATTTCGCGGAAGTCGAAGGCCACTATGCAAAGATCGTCTGGATGCCGACCCACGATGCCGAGAATGAGGTCAAACATCTCCAGGCAGCCCGTCCCTACGTCATTGTTTCCAAGAACGGCGTGCTGCTGCCGGCGGTGCTCGAGGTGCTGGATCTGATCGCGCAGTACAAGCTGACACTGGCGACCGGTCATGTGTATGCGCAGGAGATGCTACAGATTGTGACTGAAGCCAAAAAGCGCGGTATCGAGCACATCATTATCACGCACCCGGGCCTGGGGCCGATGTTCACCGACCCGACAATCGAGCAACTCCAGCAAGTCACCGCGATGGGAGCCTATTCCGAAGTCGTGGCATCCGAGTTGGTCGGTAAGAACCGGGACAAAACCCTGCAGATGCTCAAGGCACTCGGCCCCGCTCACTGCATCATCTCCTCCGACAGCGGGCTCATCGGTTTTTTCGGCCATGCCGACGCACTCGTCCATGCCGCAAGAATCCTGCGTGAAGCGCAATTCAGCGAGGACGATCTCAACACGATGTTCAAGGCGAATCCGGCGAAGGTGCTGGGACTGCCGGTCCAGTAGCACCCGCTGGATCCAACACTCGCGTCAGCGGGCGGGATACTCCCGAGGCGATTCACCCGTCATTTCGTTGTAGATCTTACGGCGGGTAAAGCGCCAGCCTTCGGCCGTGCGGATCAAATCGTCCTCGTAATAACCATAGGCGGCGACATAGGGCCAGCGCTGCAGGTTGTCGTTGTTCAGATCGAGCCAGTAGGCCCAGACCCGTGCGCTGTCGCCCTTGAGGTCGAACACCCGGTTCATCACGAAATGCCGCAGTTGGAATGGCTTGCGGGGTCCCGCGGCGGCCGCGAGCTTGTCGTAGAACTGCCCGATCCGCACGCACGCCGTGTGGATAGCCTCACGCCCCTGGGCCTGGCCTTCCGGCCATTCGAGCACCGCATCGTCGGTAAACATCGAGGCGTACACGTCCGGTTCGTGCCAGTCGAGCGCGAACATGTAGCGGCTCTGCATCTCGCCGATCTCCATCTTGTCGATCACTGCCTGCAGTGCCGCCGGATCCGGTTGTTTGCTCATCCCGCCCCCTTGCCGTGCTTGCCCCGGGCCGCCCGGGGTAGTTAACATGTTCACTATGCAGCAACCTGCTGCCGCGCGCAATATGTGCGCCTGACCGCGAGGGGAGAACCATGGGCAAGCTGCCGGAAGACTCGGACCTGAACGCTGTGACGCTGCAGATGCTGCTCGATCGCATTCTGATCCTGGATCTGTTCACCCGTTATTACTCAGATCTCGATGGCAGCGATGCGGACGCATTCGGCAAATACTTCGTTCCCGACGCGCAGTTCGATGTGAACGGCATTGTCGTCCACGGCCAGCAGGAAATCGCAGACCTCTACCGGCGAGTCAGTGCCGACAAGCCGCCGCGCACCGGCACGTTCCGCATGCTGCTCAGCAATCCGCAAATCGAAATCACCGGCACGACCGCGACCGCGCGCTTCCTGTGGACCCAACTTCTCAACGATTCCATCAAGGGCCCGCCCAAGCTCATTGAGCAGGGCCGCGAGTTTGACAAGTTGGTTAAGCGCGATGGCGAGTGGCGGATCACCAAGCGGGTGGTCATCGCTGACTCCGGCCTGCCCGACCTGTTCGACGAGACCTACAGCCCGCGCAAGGACTACAAACTTTAGCCGACCACGCGTCTGATGAAGCGCGCCACCTCAGCTTGGATTTCCGCATTCTCAGGCGCCTCGCCCGGTAGAAAGCCACCATGAGGCATCGCCTCCCAAACATGCAGCTCGGCATCAATACGGGCGTCGCGCAGCTTGCGGTGCAGGCGCACGGTGTTGGATAGGAATAGATCGCGCGTGCCGGACTGAAGCAGCGTCGGCGGGAAACCTTTGGTGAAGTCTGCGAAGAGCGGCGATACATAGGGATCGCGCAAGTCGTGGCCGTTCGCATAAAGCGCATTGCACTCAGGCAATCCACGCTTGAGCACTACATCGAGATCCTCGTTGGTGCGGAAGGTATCGCCTGATTCGGTCAGGTCCACCTCGGGTGTTAGCAGGATCGTACCGGCAGGCAGTGTCAGGCCGCGGTCGCGAATCATCAGCGTCGCGGCGGCGGCAAGATTGCCGCCCGCAGAGGCGCCTCCGATAACAACGCGCTTGGGGTCGACCCTCTCGATCAGCGCCTCGTAGACCGCAACACAATCCTCCGGCGCGGATGGGAAGGGATGATCGGGCGGCATGCGATAGTCGACCGATACCGTGCGCACACCAGTGGCGGCCGCGGCCCGGGCGCCCTGAGCCTTGGCAAAGGTGCCACCGCCGGCAACGAACGCGCCACCATGGATGTAGAGATAGACAGGTCCATCCCCTGGCGCGCCATCGCCGGGCGCGCAGTCGTAGCACAGCACGCCGGCAATGTGGGTCGTCTCAACAGTGGCCTTGGCTCCCGCAAGCATCGACGCGGCCATCTGTTGCCTCACGGCATCACTCGCTGCCAATTGCTTACGCCAGGCGTCCTTGTCGTCCGGTGGCGGCCACGTCATTCGCGGTAGCAAAGTACCGTCTGACAGGATTTTCCGCGCAAGCGGGCTGATCGTCGACGGCGGCGGAATATCCCGCGCGCTCACATGGACGGGAGTGTAGGTGGTGTTGGGTTCGGCCATGAAACTACTCGAGATGATTCTTCTTCAGGAAGAGCGAAAGCTGGTCCGCCACCTGCACATTGTTGAGATCGGCAAAGGCGATATGGGTGTTGCCCTTGAGGCCAACTGACGGGAGCATCAGGACTTCGGCATGGCCGCCATGGGCATTCACAATGTCCACAAACTGCTTGCTCAACTCGACGTTGCGAACCCAGAACGTCTTGTCGGTATTGTCGCCCCAGACGAGTTGGATCGGGATGCGCGTGAGCCTCAGGAACTCGGCAACCGGCACATGCGTGGGGCCGAACCCACCCTCCGCTGCCTGCGGCCCCTCGCCCTCGGGGAAAACAAATGCCGCCGTTTCATAAGCGACAATGGCCTTCACGTTGTCGCTTTTGAGAGCCGCCAGCATGGCGCGCCAACCGCCAGCGGAATTGGTCACGAACACGGTGGGGCCAATCCGGTCGGTGGCCTTGGCGGCTGCCTCTGCTTCCAGATGGGCATTTTTCGCGACGTCGAATTCGTCATAGCGTGCGCTCATGGCTTGCTCGAACGCTTCGCTGTTGTCCTTGGGAAATTGGACACCGGGGAACCACTCGCCCAGTGCCGGGCCGAGTCGCCACGCAATGAAATTGCGCTGATCCTGGCCAATGACTGGGGCGTAGGTGTAGGACTCACAACTCATGTTGCCGCGGCCGACGCGCGGACCATCCCACAGATACACGGGGAAGCCGCGTCGTAGAAAGATGGACTGAAAGCCCTCGCCGCCGTCCCAACGCTGCTGCCACACCTGGACGCTGGAGCTATGCCAGAAGAACAACGCCGTCTTTCTGGCATGGACCGGGATCTGATAGTCGACGAAACCGTGGTCGCAGTGGAGAGAGGCGGTGGCCGGATCACCGACCACCGTACCTCCCGCCGTGAAGCTCCCTTGTCGCTCGATCACGAGGGGAGCCTGCGCCGCGGCGGCTGAGAAGCAGAGCGTCGCGGTTAGAACGAACGCCCCGCCACGCATCATTACATGGTGCTCTCAACCGAATAGTGAAGGAGCGTCGGGGGATTGCGCGCGTAATTCGGAACATCGGCGGCAACCGCCTGCCCCTGGGGCGATCCCATCGCGGCTCCCATGGACGCGGCGTCACGGAAATCGGCTTCAAAGACACAGAAATAAGGCGAAGCGCCCCCAACAGCCTGCACGTTGAAGCAGTAACGCATGGCCAACAAGCCCGGCAGCTTGCGCGCCAGCGGCAGGTGGGTTTTCACATAGTAGGCCTTGAACGCCTCAGGATCGGGCTGCGGTGGATAAAGTACGACGATCTTGTGCATGGGTGATTCCCCTCGTTCTCAAAGTATTTAACATGCTAAATATTACGACGCAAGCCTGATTCGCGGGCGGCCGCTCAGCGCCTGGCCTACTCGACGCCCTTGATGGCCGCCGAAAGCGCGCGCAGCTCGTTGGCGAGCCGTTCGAGCCGCTCCTCCCCGAAACGCTCGGAATATTCCCGCATGACACGCAGGACATCCCGCGATATGACTTTCACGACCTCGCGTCCCTCCGGCGTCAAAGCCACCAATGTACGGCGCCCATCGTGGACATCCGGCTCGCGCACTACGAGCTTGCGCTCCTCCAGGTCCTTGAGGATTCGCGTTACGCTCGGCGCGTGCAGCAGGCCGACGTCGGAAAGACAAGTCGCATCGGTCGCACCGCGATCATTCAGCACACGCATGACGCGCCATTGCGGCTCGGTAATATTGTGTTCGCGCAGCTTCGGTCGCATGGGCGCGATCACTGACTCCTTGGCAGTCAGCACAATCGCAGCCAGCGAACGCTCGAACGGCGGGAGTTTGCGAAACCCGCTCATCCCTTCCGGTTCCCCATTCCGTAACGTGACATCAATGCTCCCAAGAAGGTAGATCGCGTTAAGCATATACCGAGGAGCCGCTCACCGCGCGAAGCGATGGCGCGAGATGACGTACGATTCGTTTAGGAACCACAGTTTCCCATGCCGTTGTAGCACTTCGTGCGTTGCGGCGAGGTAGCCCGAGTCCGTCAGCACCGGCTCGAGGCGCTGATCCTCGATTTGAGCCACATAAATTGCCGCATTCCACGCGGCAAGCAGCGTCGAAGTCCCGATCGACGAGGAGACTTCCGACGGCAATGTATGCATCTGATAGCGGAAAATCGAGCGCTGATCGGAGTAGGGGCTGAAGTTGAGGCCGCGCGCCTCCGCCCCGAGCGCATGGCGCGTTGCCTTCAGAAGCCGGTGGCGATCCGTGGTGAAAGGATTCTCACCGGGCCAGACCTTTTGGACAATCTCGAGGCCGGGATCGGCGCCGTGGGAATGAATGCCAATGAGACGCCCGCCCGGCCCCAGCGCCCGTGCCAGGGGGGCAACAACCTTGGCCGCCTTGAACTCCACTGGCGCACGCGCACGGTACGGCTGCGAAGCGATGACGAGGTCGAAGTCGGCGCGAACTGCGCCCTGCTGCGGCTTCACACTTTCAAGGAGCAGCCGATAATCCTCCCGGTAAATCACCAGGACGACAGGGCGCTCGTAAAGCGGGTTGCCGGTCGTCGGGCTGATTTTTGCCGTCCAGTTCGCCGCGAGGAAGGCTTGGAGATCCTCGATCTGCCGATCGAAGGCCGCCGACGTGGTCCCTTTGAGCGCGACTTCTTTCCAGACCAGGCCGCTCGCGGCGGCCAGGGAGTTGGGTCGCAGATGGGGTGCCTCGGAGTAGTGCATGTTGGTCATTACGAGCACGGTTGCCGGATGCTCCTGGAATCGGTCGGGCATTTTTCCGAGCGCGAGCCGCACGTCCTCCAGGCTGATCTCCTTGCCGACAACATAGAAAGGCACTGTTGGTAACCGATCATGCAGCGAGCGCATCACATGCGTGAGCACCGTACCGTCTCCCACACCCGCATCGAAGATACGCATCGCTGGCGCATGCGCAGTGAGATGCCCGAGCTCCATCTCGATTCTTTGCGCCGCCACCTGCTTCTCAGTGCAGGTGTGGACGAAAAGCAGATACTTCTGTCGGTTGTCGTAGAAACGAAAATGCGTTTCGCCGCTTGTTTCGGACAGAACCGGCGCCACGCTGTTCATTGCTTCGAACCGCAACCGTTCATTTGCGCTTCATCCGCTTGGCGGCGAGGCGACAGCCCTCGGCCATCGACTTGAGTTTCGCCCAGACGATCTCCTCGTGACCGACGCGCGAGCCGATGCCGCAGTCGGTCCCGGCATGTACATTTTCCATTCCAACCAGCTTGGCGAAATTGCACAGTCGCTCCGCAACCAACTCCGGATGCTCGACCAGGTCTGTATAGTGGCCGACGACACCGGGGATGATGATCTTGCCGTCGGGCAGCTTCACATCCTCGAAGACGCGATATTCGTGAGCGTGACGCACATTCGATGCCTCGAAGCTATAACCCTGCGCGTCGATCTTCAGCAGCTTGTCAACGATATGTTTGAACTCGATATCGTGAACGTGCGGGCGATGACCGGAGCCCCAACACATGTGGATGCGGATCTGTTCTTCGGGCAGGCCTCGCAGTGCGTGGTTGATGATGTCGACACAGAAGTCGAGGTGGTTGCGATACTCCTCGACGCTCCAGTCCGGGTAGAACATCCAGGTCGTGGCGAACTCCGGCTCGTCGACCTGCAGGATCAGGCCGGCGTCCGTAATCGCCTTATATTCCTCGCGTACCGCATCAGCCACGGCGAACATGTAGTCATGTTCGTTTTTATAATAAAGATTGTGAATGGCAGCCCCGAGACTGAGCGGACCCAGAGCGGCGATGAAGCCGTCGACCGCTGACCTGCCCGCGAGCGCCTTCTTGAGCGCATCGATGTCCTTCTTGATTGCATCATAACCGTGATATTTCACCGGTTCGGTACAGGCACGGATTTTCGGCGGATTGGGATCCATGACGCCGCGCCAACCACCGCCGGGCGGGACGAAGCCCGGACGGACCGGGCCACCCGAGCCTGCGAACCACAGTCCCGACTCGTAGAAGCCTGGAAAATCGCGCCGATCACGCTCGGCGGTGAAGGCGCGCTTGGGGCCTAGGTTGGCCGGACGGTCGATTGTCGAGTATCCGCTGATGCGATCATGGATATAGGCCGCATACGTTCCGGGATGGGCGGCCTTCACGTATTCGCCGTCATTGATGATATCAACGCCACAGTTGATCTGCTGCTCGACTACCCAATCGACATCCTTGGGCAATTCCACCGCAATCTCGGCTGCATGCCCGGCGGTGTTGGTCAACAGCTTGGCGAGGCCTGCCGGCAGCGGCAGATTGCCACCGTGGCTGCTCAGGAAGTAGTCGGTCGAACGCCTCATAGATTGTCCCATCCCGTTCGGTAGTAGGTCAGATGTGTCTGTTGGTCGATCATCGGGGCATGGCCCAGCTCATTGGTGGCGGCCCCCAATGCGGCGAAACAGGAGTCAGCTTGAACAGGCGCCGGGCGTTGCCGCCGAGCACCAGGCCCTTCTGCTCATGAGTGAGGTGATCGGAGTGCAACAGGTAGTTGAGATTCTCGCCATACGTGATGCCGCGCCGGCGCGGCCGATTGCCCTTGGGAAGGTCGGCGCTGCGCAGGCGGGTATAGTCACTGCCCCACATGACGCGCTCGTAGCCGAACTCCGCGAACATGCGCTTGAGGTTCGGCCACACGTCCTCATACGGGTAGTCTTGCCGTGACAACAGCGGCGCGCCACACAGCTTCACATGGATGTTGGGATATTTGGCGAGCGCGAGCAGATCCTCGAACGGCGCCCAGCTCATAGTCTCGAGGGGTGAGACCGGATGTTGCGCGACCCCGATGTGGTCAATGATCAATGTGAGGTTCGGATGCCTGACGGCGATGGCAGCCATCTGAGCGCACCCACCGTGAGTCGAGTTGAAGATCGGCAACCCAACCTCCGCGGCAGTCGCATAGAGCGGATCGAACACGCCGGCGGCGAACTCCGGGCGCATCCTCGCATTGGTGAAATCACCCACCAGCGCACGGCCGGCGACCATTGCCGGATGCTGCTTGATGCGCCGTACTTCCGCGGCAAGGTCTGGATGGGTATGGAAAAACGTGTGCACGCCCGGAAAGCGGCCGGGGAAACGCTCCTGGGCGCAGTTGATGAAACTCTCGCTCGTCACCGCCAGCGCTCTATCAACACCGATCGCATCCATGGCCTCGCGAGCCAACTCCACCTGCCACAGACTGGCCTGGCTCTTCATGCTGTCGTCCAGCGGCTTGCCCGGACAGGGCTCGTGGATCTGCGTGTCAATGATTTCCAGGGACTCCAGATTGCTGCTCATGACATCCTCGCTTGGCGCCGGACCGGTCCGCCAAAACCTCAGTTGGCGAATTCGCGCACTGCGCGCTGATAGGAGCGGGCATAAGGGCCAAGACCCTGCCAGACGACCAGCGTCGCGAGCGTGCCCATGATCGCGGCATTGAGCATCATCGAATATCTGAGCGCGCCTTCGTCGCGGAAGACATAGTCGGTGAACAGGGCCACAATCAGCGGGCTCACGGCGAAAGCGATCACGTTGTTGCAGAATTGGGTCAGCGAACCCACCTGCGCACGCATCCGGTTGGGTGTGATCACCTGGAAGGCTGCGATGCTCGGGCCGAAGCCGATCGTACCGATGAAACTGGCCAGTGCATTTGCCCCAAGCGCCAGGTAGGGACTGGGCATGAGCGGTGCAATGATCATGAGCGGGATCGAAGCGAGCAGACCGTAGAAGACGATGCGCAGATCGGCATCCTTGCGACCCTGCCTGTTCCAGTGCTCGGAAAGTCTGGCCCCTGACAGCAGCGCAATGGGCGACACCGTCAGCATGATGGTCCCACTGATCAGGCCGATCTTGGCGAGATCCCAGCCGAACTGGCGATGCAGGAACGTCGCATTCCAGGCCGCCGGACCGGTCAACAACATCGCCTTGATGCACATGCCGCCGACCACTGCAAGATAGGTGCGCCAGTCGTCCAACAACCAACGTCCAACTTCGCTGACCGGTACACTCCTCGCCTTCTGGCCAGGCGCAAGGCCACGGCGCGGCGGCTCCTTGGAAGTAAGCACTACGAGCGCCCAGAGCAGACCGGGCGCGCCGACAATAATGAAGGCCCATTGCCACGGACGGATGACGCCCATGCCAAACAAGTCGACCGGCGGCATACCGGAGACGAAATGCAGCACGGCGCCACCCAGAAAAAGTGCCAGTCCCGTACCCAACATCGCGCCGATACCCATGGTGGCGGTGGCAAAGGCCACCTTTTCGCGCGGCCAGTTGTCGGTGGCAATCGACCAACTCGCAGGTCCATAGCCGGATTCCCCTGCGCCGATGCCCATGCGCGCCAGCAGCAGCGCGGAAAAGCCCTGCACCACGCCGCAAGCGACCGTGGCTGCGCTCCAGAAGGCAATGGAGGCGGCGACGAGGTTGCGGCGGTTGCTCTGGTCCGCGAGGCGTCCCACGCCAATGCCAACAATGCCATAGGGCAGCGAGAAGGCCGCCCCGATCAGCAGCGCCGCCTGGGTATCGGTAATGCCGAAATCCTGTTTGATGGGGTCGATCAGGAGGGCCAGCACGCCGCGGTCCAGTACGGTGAACATGACCACGACGGTCATGACAAACAGTGAGTAGTAAGCGTCCCGGCGCGGCGGCCAGGGTTGGCTCTGATCAGCGGACACGTTGAAACTTCTGGATCTGGTGGCTGACACACTCCTCGATCGGCATGCGATTGCCGACACCGCCGAACGAGCAAGAGACCTCCGCCACGTAGAGGCTGCCCTTGGAATCGACCGCGAGGCCGTGTGGAGCAATGAAATTGCCCGGCGCCGCCCGGTTCTCGCCGTCGGCGCCCCAACGCGCGACTACCGTACCTTCGGGGTTGAATACCGAGACGCGGCCCGGCAGGTCGTGATCGGCATAGCCGCGGGTGAACGAGCCCTGCCCTGGCTCTACCGGGCGCCAAAGCTCGGACACATAGATGAGCCCATCCTTGTCGACGACACAATCGGTCGGGCGTAACACATCGGTCCACATGTACAGGAACCTGCCCGAGCGATCGAAGAACTGCAGCCGGTCATTCTCGCGGTCGCAGACAATGACATTCTCCTGATTGTCGAGCGCAATGCCGTGCGGCAGGTGGAACTGGCCCGGCCCGGTGCCAACTTCACCCCACGAATTGAGCAGCTTCCCCCTGGCGTCGAAATGATGGACGCGCGCGTTGCCGTAGCCGTCAGCAACGAAGATGTCCTTGTTCGAGGCGACACAAACATTGCAGCAACAGTTGAACGGCCCCATGGCGCGCTCGACGAACTCGTTGTGGTGGATCTCGGGCTTGCGCGTTCGCCAATTCCCATATCCCGTATCGGTAACCTGTCTGGGTTCGCCCAGCATCCACTGGAAATTGCCTTCCAGATCGAACACACGGATGACACTGTCCAGGTTGTCGGTGCAATAGACGATGTCATCGTGGATGGCGATGCCGTGGGCCTGGTTGAAGACGCCGTCGCCCCATTTCCTGATGAAGCGGCCGTCCTCCTGATAAACCATCACTCGGTCACCCTTGCGGGTGTGCAGGTAGACGCGGTCCTGGCTATCGCAGGCGACGGCGGCCACATCCCTGTGGGAATACTCCTTGCCCTCCGGGCACTTCTCCCAGCTCGGCACCAATTCGAAGCGTACCGATTCGATTGTCATCGCCGGTCTGCGCGAATTGCCCGTCAGCGCGACTAAAAATTGCGTCGCACGTTGATCGTCCATTCACGTGGCGGGGCCAGGCGCGTCTGTGCGTTCAGCGTGCCCTGCAGAACCTGGTAGTGGTAGAACTTGTTGCTCAAGTTGGTGCCCGCCAGCGTGGCTGACCACTTGCCGTTGGACGCCTCGTAGTTGAGCGTGGCGTTCAACAACGCGTAAGGCTTGATGACGTAGATCGGCAGCGGCGCCCGGGACTGCGCCTGGGGATCGTAGTCCTGCTGCGACTGCCAGCTGACGTCGACCCGCGGCGTGAAGACGCCAACCGACGTGCCGATGTCATAACCCGCATCGGCATGCATGTTCCAGGTTGGCTGGATGTGATTGCCGGGAAAGAGAAAGCCCGGCTGGTTCACGGTCTTGATGCCGGAACTGTAGTGGTTGTAACCACCGGACCAGTCGAGGTGCAGATGCTCGATGGGCAGTGAGGTGATTTCCCATTCGAAGCCACTGACCTTGGCCGGAATGCCGACATAGATGAAATATTGAACGTTGCCCGTATTGGGAGCGAACTGTTGACAGGATGCCGGGGTCTGGTACCAGGTCGCGACCGCACCGGCCTGGCCCGTGCACTCGTATCCCTGCACCTGGGTCGCCAGCGCCTTGTAATCCGTGTAGAACGCCGACACGTTCGAGCGCAGGTGATGGTTGAAGAACTCGGTCTTCAAACCGATTTCGTAGGAGACCAGGTTCTCCGCCGCCGTGGGCCGGAACTGCCGCGGCGTGTTCACGATCGTCGTGAGACCCGGCGGTCGCGACCCGGTGGCCGCACTCGCGTAACCGAGCATGTCGTCGGTGATCTGGTAGTCGGTCGACAGCAGCCAGTCACCACGGTGCTCGGTAGCCCCGGTTGGAGTGGAAACAACGAGGGTCGGCGGGTTGTTGATGGTGATTGCGATCGTCTGATCGGTGTAGCGCGCACCACCGGAGACACGCCACTTGGGGGTGAGGTTGTAATCCAGGTGGAAGAACCCCGACTGCGAGGAGTTTTTCCCCTTGACCGTGGATTGCTGGCTGACGGTGAGAAAGTTGATGGAATTCTTCTGGAAGCCCGTCAAGCGCAGCACGTAGGTACCGACCACCCAGTTCAACCGGTTGTCGAACAGCTTGCCGTCGAAGCGCATCTCACCCGAGCTCTGGTAGTCATTGTTGTTGAAGTGCGAGATGACGTAGCCCAATGGCGATTGGTCGCCATTCTGGGTGAACGCGTTGGAGTAGGCCGTATAGGCGCCGATCGCGGTCATCCGCACATCGTCGGTAATGTCGTAGTGTATTTTGGCCGAGTAGAGGTTGTGCTCGGCGTCCTTGCCCCTGTCGAAGCAGAAACCGTTGGGCGTGAAGTTCATGGCCGGACGGCAGTTCGTGGCATAGGTAGCATAGCCGCCAGTACTGGCCGGCACCTTGAAGCGACTATCGAGTTGGATGCCGAACGCATTCCGGGTCGCAGTATTGTAAGCCTCGACCAGCGCGTTACCGGTGTTGGGGACCGGGTTCGGCTGATACGACAACGCCACTTCCGGCGTTTCCTCATCGTGCTCGATTCGCTTGCGAGCCTCCAACAGTACATCGAGCTTGTCCGTCGGGCGCCAGCGCAGCTTCACCTGCGCGACCGAATGGTTGATGCCGCCCAGATGGCCGAGCACGCAATTGCGGTTGAATGAATCCGGCTGCGCAGCCGGGAAGTTGCCGGCCAGTGCAGGTGTGCCGAGCTTCTTCATTTCGCAGGTGAAATCCAGGCGATCCTCGAAGCCGTCCTGGCGCTCGAGACTGCCGGATACTCGCATGGCCAGAGTCGGGGACAACCCCATGTCAATGGCGCCGCTGGCCGCCATGCGGTTGCGGGAGCCCGTTCCCAGGGAAAAGTAGCCGGAGTCATCGCCCACCGGATCCTTGCTGTAGATCTTGATCGAGCCGCCGATGCTCGCGTTGCCGGACAACGTGCTCTGCGGACCCCGATTCACTTCGATGTGATCGATATCGAGCAGATCCAACTCCGAGCCGGCCGTCGTGGCGTGATAGATGTCATCGGTATAGATCGCTACCGCCGGTGGCACGGCCAGACTCGAGCTGACGCCTTGCTGGACACCCCGCATCCTGATCAACGGTGTGCCCGCCGATTGCGAATCGCCGGGAACCGTCAGGAGGTTCGGCACCACCGCACCGAGCGTACCGATATTGGTCACGTGCGCCGCCTCCAACTGCACATCGGTCTGCGCAGTGATGGCCATTGGCGTGCTTTGGATGTCTTCCTTGATATACCGCGCGGTGACCGAGATGACCTCGAGTGCGTCGTTCGATTGCCCCGCGCCCTGTTGTGATTGCGCCGGACCTGGTTGCGTCGTGGCTTCGGCCTCGGCGGCCAACGTCGTTCGAGGCCCTATCGCCAGAGCTGCCAGACACGTCCCGGCAAGCAAACCCCAGCCGGCGGCTGCGGAAAAACATATCCCACGCGTTCGCGTCATTCTTGTCCCCCCTCTATCTGCTGCGCCCCCTACGACGCCGTATGACGCCGTCGCGATGCATGCAGTGCGATCGCGACATATACGTAACATGATAACTATATCGCGTCAACGAGCGATGACCGCGACAGCGCACCTCCGGCCGCAAATTCCGATCGCGCCAACGAGTTGGAAGCTCGTGCGAGCGGCTCGTCAGCCGTTTGTATGGCGAGCTGACGGAGCCCCAATTGTGCAGGTTCGCATGTAATCAGCCAAGCTGCTATTATCGCGCTATGTGCCCGTACCGATGGGGAAAATCGGGGCTCTACTGCGGTCACTGACATTTGGGCCGGGGTCGCGCAGCCACCCACGGATAGGTTGCCGTGGCCGCCTGCGGACTGCTGCGAAACGGTCATCAAATGGCGCGCCACGCGTTGGTGGCAGGCGCTGCGGATGCGCGCGCAGGATGCGGCGCCGATACTTAGCTAGTTCAGGGAACGGTGGTAGATCGAGACCACCTGGCGGCGAACTACTGCGGAATTTCACCGCCGGTCGTCACCCGCTCGATGTATCTCAGGTCATCGTAATCTGCGATGGCACTGTGATATGTGCAGCGATTGTCCCAGACCAGGACCATGTGCGGCCGCCAGCGGACACGGCAGGTGAATTCCATGCGCCCGGCGTGCGCATACAGGAACTGGAGGATGGCTTTGCTTTCCTCCTCAGCGAAACCCGCCAGTTTCTGGGTGTAGGCGGCGTGCACAAACAGTCCCCGGCGTCCGCTACCCGGATGCGTCCGGACCACCGGATGCGTGACCTCGGCGTCGCCATCCTCCAGGGCCATGTCCTTCATCATGACATTGCCTGGATCACGGGCTTTCGAACCAAACAACCGCGAGGCGCTGTGCACGGCTCGCAAGCCATCCACGAACTTGCGCATCGGCCCGGACAGGTTGTCATAAGCGAGCTGCAGATTCGCGAATGCGGTATCACCGCCGACCTCGGGAGCATCGATGCAATGCATGGTCACTGTCGTCGGGGGCGTCTTCAGGAAAGTGGAATCGATATGAAATCCCTCCCCGACATATCGCCGGTTCTCGCCGGGCTCCCGACGCACCATCTGCACGTCCGGATAGCCCGGAACACTGAAAATATGCGGAATCTTCTGCAGCGGGCCGAACATCTGGGCGAAATCCAGGTGCAACTCCCGCGTGAATCCAACCTGGTCATGGAAATAGATGACCAGATGATCATCGAGCGCCTGCCGGATCTCCTGGCGGGCCGCGACGCTCAAAGGCTGCGACAGATCCACCCCGCTGATCTCGGCGCCGAGCGCTCCCGTCAGCGGCCGGATGGTGAGAATTTTGTAATCAGCCATGGTTGCAACAGTATTCCAGCGCCCCCTAAAATGGAAGCATGCTTCGTATTTTACGAACGACGCGAGGATCTCCGCCGTGAGCACCGCACCCGCGCCCCTGCAAGTTACCACCGCGGGTCCCGATTTCGTCGCGGAAGTGTCAGGAGTTGATTTTTCGCGCCCGATCGACGCCGCCACGCTCCGCCAGATCGTCGCGGCGATGGACCGCTACGCCGTGTGTGTATTCCGCGGGACCGCGCTGCAGGATGAATCACATATTGCATTCAGCCGGCAGCTCGGTGAGTTGGAGCTGGCACCGCGTTTGTTTGGCGCGAAGCTCTCCCGCTTCAAACACTCCGAATTGTTTGATGCCGGCAATCTCGGCGCCGACGGCCGGATATTGGCCGATGAGCGGCGCCGGACCTACAACAAGGGGAATGCGCTCTGGCACACCGATTCCTCCTTCAACCCGCGCCGCGCGGCCTATTCCCTGCTGCTCGCTCATGAGCTGCCACCGACGGGCGGCGACACCCAGTTCGCCGACACCCGCGCCGCTTATGACGCCCTTCCACGAGGTGCACAGGCCAAGATGGAGGATCTGTGGGCCGAGCACTGGCTGTGGTATTCGCGGATGCTGGCCGGATATCCCGAGCCAACCGAAGAGGAACGGCGGATGAAGCCGCCTGCCCGCCACAAACTCGTGCAGGTACACCCGGGCTCAAAGCGCAAGACACTTTACGTGGCGGCTCACGCGTCTCACATCGTGGATTGGCCGGTCGATGAGGGTCGGGCTCTCATCAAAGAATTGCTCGAGCTCTGTACCCAACCACGTTTCGTCCGGTCGGTCGCCTGGAAGCAACCAGGCGATCTGGTGATCTGGGACAACCGGTGCACCATGCACCGGGCCACGCCGTTCGAGGATACCTTGTATCGGCGCGACGTTCGACGCACGACGGTGTTCGACTCGGCGGCCTGAGCCCCCAACACGGCGCGCGGCCCACGCGCGGGGCGCGCGGGCCCCCGCCAATAGAACAAGTCTCTCGATGTTAGAGATCACCAGCACGCACAGCGCTGAACAGGATCGCACCGTCCTCGCTGATGCCATCCAGTCGCGCCCGATCCACAATCGCCTCCAGTGCCAGCTCACGCTCGAACGGATTACGAACCTTCGCCAATTGATCGCGCGCGTGTTCGAGCATCCTCTCCAGCGAAATCGCGAGTGGCGTGAGTCGATAGCGGCAATCGATCCGAAAAGAGCCCAACACCCGGAACGGCTTGGCAAGCTGCTCGGCGGAAACGCTTGGCCAGTGGATCATGCCAACCCTGCGATCGAGTGTTTTCAGCCAGAGATCAAATTCATGTGCAATACGCTGGGATGGAATTGACAGATCGAACCAGGGATCGAGCACCAGAACTGCGCGGCGCGCAACCCGCGCCGCTTCGAGAAGAGCACGCTCGATGTTGTCAACATGATGTAGCGAATACTCGAATACTACAACATCAAAACTTCGATCGGGAACGCCGAGATGATCGGCGCGGCACAGCATCGCCTCGAATCCCGACTCTTTGAGCGTGTTGACATGTTCTTCTTCAATCTCGACGCCGACGCACGTGCGCCCTCGATCAAGCATCTCGCGAAGCAGGCCTCCGTCGCCGCAGCCAACATCCAGCAGCGACCGTGGGTCCAATGACTCAATGGCGGCCAGAAGGTCCTGCCGATAGCCTTCGTGCGGGTTCATAAGCAACTGCGTTAGTGAGGTGCGGTAGTGTTGTCTCGCTCGATATCCCGGTGCTAGCATCCTGACGGACTGTGAATATCGGTAATCGGACAGGGACCACCGGGAGCGCGGACGAATGAACGTCGATGAGAGCACTTATGGCGCCGGTTATCGAAGCGATTGGCATGCTTGCGAGCACGCGCAACTGATAATCCCGACCAGTGGCGTGCTGACATTGCGAACCAACCGGGGCGGATGGATGATTCCGCCGAACCGCGGATGCTGGCTGCCTCCCAATGAGCCGCATCAGGTTGCAACCGCCCACGCAGTGCGGATGTACAGCGTGTACTGTTCCGGACGCGAGGCTAGCTCAGTCGCGCAAACTAGCTCAGTCTCGCAAAGCAGCGGCATCGTCGCTGTGTCCGATCTACAGCGGGCCGCAATTGATGCGCTGGCACGCCCGGGAATTCGCTCCGCGCATCGCGAGGAGCGGATCGCGGCGATTGTTGCCGATGAGATCAGCTTCGATGCTCGCACACCCCTCGCGTTGCCCAACCTCGGTGAGACGGTCCTCGGGCGAATTGAGGCGGCATTGCTGAACAATCCCGGCGACCCGCGAGGCCTCGAGGGATGGGCGGCGGAACTGGGAGTTGCAGCGAAAACGCTGGCTCGAACCTTCGCCCGGATCGCACACCTGACGTTTCGCCAGTATCGATCCCAGGTGCGATTGACCGCGGCCGTCGCCCGCCTTGGAGCGGGCACGCCGGTAACCCAGATCGCACTCGACCTGGGTTACACGTCAGCGAGTCATTTCATTGCGCACTTTCGCAGCGCCACAGGCGTCACGCCGGGAAAGTATTTCAGCAGGCAACCTCGGGCCGGCCAGCCGAACGGGCAATAGGCAAACATCATGGCAAAGTCAAAAAAGACCAAACCCGCTATGTCGAGTGCAACGCGCACAGACCCTCTCGTCGGCAACGTTCAGTCGGCCCCGACCGGTTGGCAAGGATTCGATGCCAACACGGTCATTTCCTCAAATACTGCCGCGGCATTCCGGCAACAGGGCTTTCGCTTCTGCCTGCGCTATATATCTCGCACAACCCCCCAGGGGAAAGGAAATCTGACACGCACCGAAGCGCAGGAGATCCTCGACGCGGGTCTCGCACTGATGCCTGTGCAACACGTCTCGGCACCCGACTGGGTTCCGACCCAAGCGCTGGGTGACAAATACGGCCGCGCCGCGGCCGCGAACGCACGCACCGTAGGATTTCCCGATGCTGTCACGGTGTGGCTGGATCTGGAGGGCATTCGGAAAGGCACGCCCAGCGCCGAGGTGATTGCCTACTGCAATGCGTGGTTTTCGGCCGTCGGGGGCGCCGGCTACGATACCGGTGTGTACGTAGGTGCCAACTGTAGACTGACCGGCGATGAGTTGTTCTGGCGACTGAAAACAACTCACTACTGGCGTTCCGGCAGCCACGTCCCGGAGATCCCGCATCGCGGCTATCAACTGATCCAACGCATCACACCCGATCCTGACCTGGTGAACGGCATTGAAATCGATCGGGATCTGTGTGAGGTCGATGACCTCGGCGGAGCCGCCGTGTGGCTCGCGCCGGCAGGCGGATGATTCACCGCGATCGCTCAGGAAGCCGTTTCAACGGGCTCAATTTGATCGAATCGCAGAGTACTGCTGCCTACGCCCCGACCGGTCTCGCGCTGACGGCCGATCCACACGTAAGTGCGACCATCGTACCAACGCACACGCTGGTAGCTGCGCGTAACGATGGTGCCAGCGTAGGGAATCTCTTCCTCGTTTATGAACCATGGTAGTTGCGGCTCATTCAGCAACACGCCTTTGGCGCGGATGACATCGCGCGGCGGTACACCCAATTGCGGCATGGCCGCGCGCTGAAACGCGATGTCCTGGCTGCTCCCGGGCCGTTCCACCGGCAGGAACGGAATCCAATTCTCCGGCACAGTGGTGCCGAGCACATAACGAATCGTAGCCGGCGAACCCACGATTGGCTCCGGCAACACGCCGGTCTTGTCCGCGGCATCATCTCCGTTGATGCCGCGGCCCGTGGCGTCCGGAATTACTTCCTCCACGGCCCATACCATGTTCGCGATCTCGTCACGCGCAAACTGCACGCGCTCGAGCGCATCACTCTCCTGTGTGGCACCGACCGTAGATGGCAGGAAGAACTGTCGATTGTAGCTACCTACCTCGCCACGATTGCTCAAGTTGAACAGGCTCCAGCGCTGCCAATTGTTCTCCTCACCTTCGTCCGAGGCACCAATGAGCAGCCGCTCGCCAAACACGTCGGTCACAATGAGGCTTTCGACCTCGCACAGAGTATTCACGGGTAGTTTGTAGGGCACTACGAACCAATCGTTGCCGTACACCAGGCCAAGTTCGGCAAACACCAGCAACAGCTGATCCGTGGTCTGCGCATCGAGCGCGCCGAAATTCACCTGCCGCTCCTCCATCTCCCAGAAGCGCGCGCTCGGCATTCCCTTGAAAGTAGCGGTCACCGGCAGGAACGAGATCGCTTCTGCGGTGGGCGGCGGCGGGACGTGAGTCTCGTCTGCGACATTGAGCGCCACCGCTTGCGCATCCACCTCGAAGGAATACCAGTCGAGTCGACCGCCTTCGTAACGAGGCGCGCTCAAAGAAAGTTGCTTATCCCCGTCGTTCGGCGCAGCCGCCGCGACCGGGTAACTCAGGCGCGAACTGCTCCATACCGCGGGTGAGGTCACCGTCGGCTGCAAATACTGGCGGTCTAGCCAGCCAGCGAACGCGTCGAGGAAACCCTGCATGACAGGTCGATCACCTCCGTCGACCGGCACGTCGTCCATAAAGGTGCCCGCCGCGATAGCGGTGAGTGCCTGCTCGCCGTCGAAGCAGGAACGTCGGGTTGCCAAATAGAAATTGAGTCCATCGACCTGGCCGCGGAAATCCGCGTCCGCATTTTGCGGGAATGCGAACTTAGCGAGGTAGCGCGGCAGGTACTTTGTGCGCAGCGCCGGTGTGTGCAGCCGGAGAAAATACTGCGCCGCCTGCACGCGCAGGGCGTGTGTGAATGGTACGGTTTCGCGTTCGACAGCGGCTTCAAGCGGTATGGTGTCGTCGTACACCTCAGGAGCACCGTCGCCAAGCTTCACACGATCCACGGTGAGTTTGCGCGTAACCAACCGCGCATCGATCGGTGAACCGGCATCTTCTGCCGTCAATTCACCGAGCTGCCACTGGCGCGTGAGCATCCACATCGCATCACGTACCTCCGCTCGCAGGCTACGCGTGAAATCATGCGCGCGCGGGCGCGCCTCAAGCCGGTTGTAGGCGGTCACCGCCGGCTCACGGTATACCTCGAGGAGCACGTCCTTGGCCTCGAGCATGACGTTGGTGAGCTGTTTCATTGTCATCCTCCGCCCGCGGTATGCACCGCCATCGCGAGCACGGGCAGCCGGATCTCAGCCATCATCATCGAATAGTCGAGCGACACGCTGGCAGCGCTGGTACTGAACTCCGCGACCACCGCGGGTAGCAACGTGCCGATACCGGATAGCTCACCGAGGGAGTCCGGCTCTACGGCGCGCAGCTTCGCGCGCCGGAATGTGTCGATCACCGTGTCGACAAGGTCGTCCCACGACCAACTACCCGTCTCGTTCGGGGTGACCGCAAGCAGCACGGCTTGCGGTGGCGCGCTGTTCGGCGCGTTGAAGTTGAATGAGAGGCCGGTGACCTCTTCGCGTGTGGGCACGGATTCGGACCATTCGTCGAGAATGAGCCCGCATTGCGGCGCAGCGGGAGTGAAGCCCTGCGGCAGGTGTTGAACCAACGATATCGTGTCGTGTAACACCTGCATCGTTGACGGATATTCGGTGCCGAGCCAGGAGTCGCCTGTGCGAAAAGGCAGTTGGATAGCCGAGAGCGCCAGTGGGTCGGCACGCGAGACGTCTGCCATGGCGCGCACCATTTCGAAGTCGTGTACTAGCGAACGCACACAGGCGGCGCCGTGCAGCCATTCCTCTATCGGCAGAGGCGAACCCGCGGCATGCGCATGTGCGAGCAGCGCGTCGCGAGCTGCATCGGCCTGCTGAACTGCGGTGACGTCGCCGTACGCAAATCGTGGTAGCAGGATCATGTCGCTGCCCATCCAAGTCTTCACGACGACACTCAGCAGCGATATCACACTCTCTGCGCTGGTGGCAGCCGCAGCATCAGTGAGTTGCTGCGTGGTGGCAGTGTCGAGCAGCGCCGCACGTTTGACCAACGCATCCGCCTGAGCGACGAGTGCATCGCGTTGCTCAGGCGTAGATCCAATCACGGAACGAGGCATCGCGTATGCAAATCCCGTGCGTGCAACCTCTATCAGAGCGGCGCGCAGCGCGTCTATATCCGAAGGGATGGTTGACGCGCGCGCTGTATTGGCGGCGGCGCCGAGCAGCGGGAACAGCGCTCGTATGGCGGTGATCCTTGCGCCGACGCGTGCGAGTAGCTCGGCTGTATTGATGCGGCCGGGATTGTCAGGATCCCCCGGAGTGTCCTTGGAAGCGCTCTGAAAATGCCGTGAGTCGAGCGCACGCCCCGTGCCCAACAATTTACGCAGACGGTCTGCGAGAGGCAGCACCTCCGCGAACGACCGCGCACCCGGTACGCCGCCCGCGTCCGCGAACTCGATGCGCACAATCACATCGTCGGCTAACGTACGTGTGGTAGCGAAGCGATGGCGCACGCGAGTTTCGAGTTCGGCCGCTCCGCTGGCCTCGGCCTGGGCGCGCACGATGTAGACAAAGTCGATCGGCTGCAACCCAAGCGCGGCCAACGAAACGACGTCTTGGATGGGGCCACCCCCGTCGGTCAATACCACGCCGTTGGCATCCACCGCCGCGACTCGGCAGCAGATTGTGTCGGGCGCGCCGAGCAGGTCGCCCAGCCACGCGTTGAGCGGCGGTTCGAGGCGGGCGCGCTCGCTGAGCGGTATCGGGTTCCAGGGGTTATTGGCGAGCGCGCTATCGAACTGCACCACCAGCCGCTGTGTGAAAGAGATCTCAGTGCCGCGTGGCGTATTCAAAACTTCGATGTCGGGAGGCAGCGTGCCGCTTCCAGTCGATTGCAGAACTGCGGCTGCGCGATCAAAGTTGCCCAACGCAAGTTGATATGCAGACTCCGCAGTCAGCACGTCGCGCAGCGCGTCGAGCGTGTTCTCAATGGCCTTTTTCTCGGTGCGAATCGCATCCTGCTGTTCGGTGCTGAGCGCCGACAATTCGGCGATGCCGTACGGGAACGGCGTCGTGGTGCGCGCTAGCGTGAGGCCGTTCACCACCTGGTAATCCTCCTCCACTTCGGCTGCACCGTCTGTGGAGTTATTGGCCTGTGGCACGCGTGTGCGCACAATGGGGAACTGCGCGCGGAATACGGGCTTGAGCTGATCGAGGATCACAGGATGCGGCGTACGCGTGGTCCAATCGTGCAGGCCACGTTCAAATTGAACGCCTAACAAAGTCTCCAGTGACTGGCCGTTGCGAATGCCCTCGACCAAATAACTCGCACGCTGCACACGACCCGAAGATAGATTCACCGCCAGCGCCTCAGGATCCGCCGGCGATGCATTGGTGAGATAGCCGCTACGCAGTAGCGCTGCAGCGGTGGCATGGTTCAGCGACGGCGCATGCACATACCCGCCATTACCAGACTCCCTAAAGAGATTATCCTCACCGCGCACCGGCGTACGCCCGCGACCGGCCGGCCTGACTTGCTCGAGATATCCGTACGCGCCCAGATATACGCCGGTACGGCGCTGTGCCACGGGAGCGTCGAGCTGGCGCTGCTGCTGTAGACGTCGCGTGAACAGCGAGGTTTGCCAAGCATCAAGACGGTAGCTCAGCGTGTCGAGGTGCTCAACCAGCGCGCGCTCCAGCCGTGCCGTGGGTAAGGTGCGCAATATGGCAAGGGCGGCTTTCTGTTCCTGGACACCCGCACCCGCGCCGCTCGCAACTTGCGGCGCGTGCATGAGCGTAAGCAGCGGTTGCGCCGAATTGGCGGCAGCGACGATCTTGTTGGCAGGTGCGCGAAAGACTTCCCATACCGACGGCGACGTACCGCTGACATTGAGAAACTTGCGCGATCGCACCAGTTCCTGGGATTCGATCTCATACCCGCCGAGAAATTGATGAATGGCGCGGCTGCCTTCAATGACCAGCGCAAAGTGCAACATCATGTAGAGCATTGCACCGGGCCGAGGCGCGCCACCGAAGCTCTGCGCCTCGAGCGCCGCGGCATCGCTGGCATTGGCCAACAGCCAGTCAATGTAGTTGGTTCCGGCAGTGTCGTAGGGCTTGATGGTCACCGATTCGGACAACGCCTGTCCGTCGATGAGTTGCTTCGGATCGAGCGTGGTCTGGTAGTGGCGCCAGATCAGTTGCAATAGCGCGGGCAGGGGTTTCGACGTGCCGTCCGTGCGCTGAGTGGTATAGCCGAGGCTGCGCAGCACCGTGCGCGCGCCCATGCCCTCGATGAACATCTTCATCACATCGGCCGCGTTCGCACCGCCGCTGGTGAATGACTCAAGATTGCGCAAATAGTCGTAGCTATAGCCGACGCGCTGATAGAACTCCGCGGACGTCGGCTGGAGTCCCATGACCTTGAGTAAATTGGCAGCGCCACCACCCGTGCTGCCGCCCGCACCGACGGCGCCGCCAAGCTGCGCCACTTCCGACAGCTTTGAGCTCCACGCATCGTCGAACGTGCGCAGCACACGCAAAAGTCCGCTTTCAAAAGGATCCGCAATAACCACATCCCGGGGCCCATCGACCCGCCGACGATGCGGAAGCCAACGCGCCAAGGAACTCGTCGGTAAGATGCCGTAGGGCTGATTACCCACCCGAAACGCGGCAATGGGGCCTCGACCGGTGACAATGCTTGTGAAGTGGCGCCGGAGCGTGTCGCGCGCACTGTCGTCGATCACCTCGTTGAGCATCTGGTCGAAGTAGTAGCCGAGCGTGCCAGCGTATAGCGCGCGATTCATGGCCACGGCTTCAACATGATCGGTATGTTGCGCACCGTCGGCGTGCAACAGCGGCGCGTAATCAATGCCGAGGAAGTCCGCGAACCGCTGACCGTCGGCTGCGGCGCTCCGATCGTCGCGGGGTGTGAAGCGATCAGGGCCGGCACCGGCAACACCAGTTTCGCCACCACGCGTGTAACCGGAGTCGTTACCGTCCGTGTTGTTGGTCGGTGTGCCCTGCTGCAGCAGCTCAAAGCCGGAGAGCGCGTAGTGGTGGTTGTCGACCAACGCCTCCAGCATTGCCTTTGCTTCGGGGGCATCCGCAGACAGCTTGAGGCCGAGCACCAGTAGCCGATCAAAACCCTTGGACAGATCCGCGGCTCTCACCGGTACACGGAAGGCCATCCCGCAATCGACCGCGCGCGGAAAGTCACGCACCCAATCGAATGCGGCGCCAAACTTCAGGGAGTTGTCGATCACATCGCGCGACACCGATGCATCGTCATCAGGCGCATCGACTGGCGAGGGCCCAAGGATGACGATGTCGTCCACGGGCTTACCGACCTCGAAGATGCGTTGCGTGCCCCCCTGCCAGGCCATGAGAACAAATCGTTCGGGTAACACCCGGGAGTGCGGCGCGGTCGTCCAGGCCGAGGGCTTGGTATCCTGCACTGGAAAATCGAGCGGCAACGTGTCATCAGCGAGCGCGGCGTCCCAGTTGAGCGGACGCGTCTGCTTGGCAACCCAGGCGCCGCGATTGCCGCCGAAGCGTTTCGCGAGGGATTTCCAGGCGGCGCCCCGCTCGGCATCATCCGTGGCCTTCCGATAGTTGGACCAGTATCCCTCGCCGTATTCGACTTCGGCAGCGGTGAGCACGGGCTCGTGATTGTTGACACTGATGTCGTCCGGATAGACGCGGACCCACAACTCGGCCGCACCGCGCGGCAAGTCAGTCTTCCACCGGGTTTCGATGCGCAACGGCAGGAGAGTGATCGGCAGACCGTCGTCCCACGATTCGATGAGTTCGCGAGGCGTGAGTTGGCCGTACAAGGTGTCGATGGCGGCGCGCAGGTCGGCATCGCGGCTCGCCTGGTCACGTTTTGCAGCGCCGATGTCGCTCTTTGTTTTCTCGCGCGCGGCATTGAGGTCGACGTTGCCCGCACGGCGCTCTGCCGTGTCGATCTCTTCGCGAAGCGCCTGCGTTCGAGTCGTCAGTGCCCGCGACTCTTTGCGCAACTCGACGGCGTTGTTCTGTAGCACGCGCGCCTGTGCCAATGCGTCGCGGTCCTTCAGCACCGCAGCAGCCAGGGCTGCCCGTTGCGATTGCGCGGTCTTGACCGAGTCCTGCAGTCCGTCTCGCTTACCCGCCGGTGCTTTCGCAAGCAGGTCTCCCAATCGCGAGATCTCGCGCGTCAATGCACTCGTGGCTGCGGGCGCGGTTTCGAGTCGGCGCGTGAGCCGTTCGATCTCAGCTTCCACGGGCACGAGCGCCTCGATCTTCTTCACAAGCGCCGCCGCGCGCTCCTCTGCCGCAGCAAGCTGACTACGTAATGAACGCAGCTCCGCGTTCACGGCCGGATCGCGCTTGCCCTCCCCTAATACAGCGCGCGCTACCGCACGCTGCAGCACGACTCCGCGCAGTTGCAGCTTATAAAGCGAGTCGCGCGCGACGTTACGCGCTTCACGGGCGCGGCGTACGTTGGCAGCGGCTTCGGTGTAGCTGGCCATCACAATCCCTCCAGCATTTCTTTGGCATGCACCGCGATCATCACCGGTGCCTGGAACAGGATGGCCGCCATGCGTGCCGAATCACTACCCCACTGCGTGATGCTTTCACCGGGCCCCGCGGGCACGAAGGCCTGCGGCAAAACGGTGGTATCAATGAACGTCTGACTCTCGGGAAATTTGTCCCACGAGAGGTCATTCCAGGTAATGGGTGTCGTGCTGTCGTCGTCTGGTGAGAACGACACGTCCATACCGAAGCGAGGCTCGCCCGGCAACTGCTGGATGATGAAGTAGTAGCCCCAGTCATCGGCATCGGTTTGCGGATTCGGCGCGCCGTTGGCCTGCTCGACGGTCAGATCGAACCCGAAGAAGCGGATGTCCGGGTCGACCGAAGCTTTGAACATCGGGAATTTGATCTCGCTCTGAATGTCAGCCTCGCTTGCGACATTGCCGAGGACGGGGTTGTGTTGCGGCTGCGGATTACCGTTCTTGTCACGCGCGAGATGGGCCTTCTGCGCATAAATCAATGTGTTCGGGTACTTCTTCAACAAGTCGCCGCGCACGGTGAGCACCACCTGCTCACCCGGCGGACGCTTCGGGTTGCGATGCGTACCGAGGAGGGAATCGGAGGGCCAGGTGTCGAGGGGCGTGATGTCCTTCGAACGCTCCGAGGTTTCGCTAGCTGCCTCACCGGTCGGCGCCGCGAGAATCCCGCGCGTGTCCCAGAACTGGCGGAAATAACTGCCGCGGCGATCGGTCGGGTACTCACGCCACCGCAACTCCTTGCCGAATTCGCAATTGATGCCCGTCAGGTAGGCCTCGATGAATGGCGGGTTGGTCTCGAGCAGCGTGATGCTGTTGGGCGGAATAAGCTGCAGATTCGGCAACAGCAGCTCCGAGGAGACGTCACGCAGCTTTTCGTACATGGGATCGTCGAAATCCGGATACGCCATGGCAGGGACGAGATGCTCCGGTTCGAGCAACCACTGCGAATCGAAGCCGAATTTCACGCTGGCCGCCACGCGGCGCGGGAATGACTTGAGTGGATTCACCGCGGCGTCGAGCTTGGTTTTTGCATTCTGCACATCGAACTGCACGCGCTTTTTCTCAGTGGCCTTGAAGGTCAGGCGCTGCTCGAGTCTCGTGGCGGCGAGCCTGAATGCCTCCGCCTGCGTAGTGTCAACGCCGGCAGTGCCGGGCGTGAACGTGGTGACCGTCGTGAACGTCACTGCGTCAGCATTGCTCGACGTGCGTTCAGACCCGGTAGTTACTTGCGTGCCGCCAGCGGCAACGGGCAACACCACGGGATCGGTCTCGACGAAGCGGAACGCATCGCGTTGTGGCACCTGTTTCAACAATTCGGCCACGGCGGCGGGGTCGACAATACTGCCCGTCCCCGAAGGCACGCCGGGCTGCGAAGAACCTGGCTGACCGGCCGCTAATTGCGGGAGGACAACCAACAACACTACCGCGCCCAATACGGCAAGTGCCAACGCCAGGATAGCCAGCCCCAACACTAAGCCCAAAAACAGCACCAGTAAGATGAGAATGATCGCCAGCAGCCAGCGATAGCGCAGCCACCACGGCTGCCCGCCCGGCGTAACCGGCACGGGCGGCGGCAGTTGTTCCACAAGGCCGGTGTCGGTGGCGAGATCGCCAGCGGGTTCTTTGGGCGGCGCCGCGGTGAGTGTGCCGCTTGCGAGGCCGCTCACCAGGCCATCGTGCGTAAAGGCGGGGTCTACACGGACGATACGCTTCGCGAAGGCACCGCGCGGTCGGATGAAACGCCGCAGCGCACCGCTCACCGCAGCGGGCGGCAGCGTGCTTTCGTTCAGCAGTTGCTGCAACGTGGTTGGCGAGCCGCGCACCTTGCGCAATGTGCCGGCGAAATAGGTGATCGTGCGTTCCGCCGTAAACTTCGCCGCGAAGTTCACATATAACGCTTCGCTCGCGCGCATCGCGTACGCAGCGAGCCGAATAAGCCGATTGGCTTCGAGCACCTTCTGCACCTGAGACCAGGCGCGCGCAACGTAGTTCTCCTGGTTTTCCTGCACCACACGCACGCCGAATCCCGCCGAAACTCGGGTGCGCGGATCGCGATTGAGACCATCCACCCAGCCGGTGCGACTCACATCAACGGTGTGTTTGTTCGCGTGGTGTTCACCGTAGATAGGCGGCGACACGACCGGCAGCACTGCATCAGCCGGGTTGTTGCGACGCTGCTCCGGGAAGTTGAGCACCGAGGCCAGCTGCTGTAGGAATGGCTTGGTCGCGTCAATCGCGAGTGGACGCGGCTTCGTGGTAGGCGCCTTGAGCGCGCCCTCGAGCCCGAGCACCGTCTGCTTCTCATCCGCGGGCACGATCTGACCGATGTCCGTGCCGACTGTAAGACCCCATCCGGGCTTCTCGCCGTCCATGCCGCGAATGCCCACGCGTGAATCGGCCACCCTGGGCACGAGACGCTTCACCATGGATTCGAAGTCTTCGTTCTCGCCGGTACGGAAACGCCATTGATGGTAGACAGGCAAGTCAACGGAACCGGCAGCGCTCCACGCGGGCTGCTGCGCACTCACGTCCTTCGGGTCCTGTCCAAGACCCGCCATTCGCCCGGTCTCGAAGGCCGGGACCACAAAGGCGCCATAAGGCGTGTTGGGTTTCAGCTTTCGCGGACTCGTCAGGCGGCTGATGATGCGATCTGCATTGGGATTGTCAGGCTTCTGCAGCGATTCGAGGAACAACTCGAATTGTGTGGCGTCGACGAAGGCGTCGTTGGTGTGCACATGCGCCCAGGCCCAAGTCTGGGTGAGCGGCGGCAACGATGCAGTGGACGCGACTGTAATCGACGGTAGCGGCAGGCGATTGTCATTCCGCGTGAATTCGCCGGGCGCCTCGTCGGTCTCATCCTCGAGTACCACCAGCGCCAACCAAGGGCGCAGACGGTTGCCCACCGGGCTGGCAGGCGTGTAACGCCACAGGAGGTCTTCGTCGTAGAACTCGATGAACGCCAGATAATTAGGCTCGAAGTCCGTCACCCAATCACGGGGCTCCGTCCGCACGATGTTGTCGGCGTTGATGCCGATAGCATCACCCGGGCCCATCAGCACGAATTCCTTGTGCACCGGCCGCGTGTTGACACTCACGTCAACGGGCACGCTGGCGCGTTCCTTCACCGTGCCGTTGGACGCGCCCAGCGTATCAGGCTCGATGATGGAGCGGCCGATGCCTTTACGCAGCCAGGCGCTGAAAGTGTATTTGCCGACCGTGAGACTCATGCGGCGCCTTCCATATAGAGTTCATGTGCGCCGAGCACCTGGATCTCTCCCGCGAGTTCGGGATTCTGGCGGATGAGCTCGTTGTGCAACGCGTAGGCTTCAGCCTGAGTCGCAGCCGTGTATTGCGCCGCTGCAGGTGACAGGTCCGAGACCTTCACCACTTGATAAGCGTCGGCGTTCACGGCCACTGCTGCAGGTCCATTGCCGCCTGCCTTGCGCACTGCCACCGACATCTTGTTAGTGCCGACCGCGCCTCCGATGCTCATCATGTCAAGAAAGACCTTTGGCAGTCCCCATCGCCCGGCTGGCTGCGTAACCTTGCGATGCACGTAGCTGACTTCGTAGTTGACGTCCAGGTCGACGTTGGCGCCCGTCGATGCGGCGTCGCCGGTGGCGAAACGCAGTCCGCTCGTCATTGACTCGAATGACTTGCGCGAGAGCTTTTCGCTATCGCTGAGCTTGACGAAATTCGCGATGGCAAATTCCTCGCGCGCATCGGTAGCACCCGACCCAGCCCAACTAATCTTGAACGTGGTATCGCCCGAGGGCTGTTGATTGCCGAATTTGTTGATGGCCATGCCGAGCGGCACGACCTTTTGGCTCACGCTGAGCACACCGAACGGATGCAGCAGCAGTGCATCCTTGGGCGGTTCGGCCTGGCGCAACGTCACTGTCTGGCGCAGGTTGGTCGGCAACTCCGCGATCCAGTTGCGACTGTCCTTCACAGCATCTTCGACGAGCGACAGTACGTCGATGAGATCCAGGAGCAGCGTGACCGGATCGTCGCCCCACGTTTCGTCGAAACCGATGCTGATACTGAAGAAGAGAATCTTGAAGTGCGCATCACCCTTCGCATGCCATGGCATCGGACCTGACAATTCACACGACACGTCGATGCCGGCAATGACGTCGGTTCCATTACGCAGAGCGAGGCCGGCATAGATGTTCGCGATGAAATGGAACGGTATGAACTGAACCAGCAGATCGTAGCCCAGGTAACCGTAGATGTTGAATCCGGCGGCTTCGGCGTAAAGCTCCACGCGTGCGCCAGACTGCAGTGTGTTGGAGGTGAGAGCGAAATATGTCTGCGCCATGAGGCGCGGGTTGTCGCCCGACAGCAGCGCAATGCCAATGCGGCGCATCGAAGTCAGGTCCGGCGGAATTTCCTTGAACGCGGGATGAAATCCACCGACGCTGATAATGAATATCTTCTGCTCGCCCCAGCCGATGCGCAGTGCCATGTCGCCGCTGAGCGTGAAAACCAGCAGGCTGGAGTCGAACAGCGAAGCGTCGAACCAGATCAGGCCGCGGTCGAAATCGATGCCACCGGCGAAATTCACCTGCAGCTTCAGGACCGGCGCATCTTCCGTGGGCAGAATGCAGCTCAATACACCGATGATGGTGAGCTGCGGGGCCGGAATATCCAGAATGATACCGATCTCGAGCGTGATCAGCGCCGGTGTTCCCCAGCCGAGCTTTCCCATCGGCGCGACGACGAAGTGGCCCTGTGTGATCGGGAAGAAGGCCTTGAGGTCGCTGACGATGCGCACGATGTTGCCGATCACATCCGGCGGGAACAACACGCTGTTCACACCACCGGTTCGCACGCCCAGGCGCAGCGCTTCGGTATCGAGGGAGCGGTTGAGACCCAACAGACCGCCAACACCAATGAGCACGAAGCCGAAGCCCAATTGGATCGGCGTAAACTCCGCCGTCACCAGGATCAGCAGCGCGAAGCCCTTGCTGCCATCCGGCATCTTGGTGTTGATGATGCCGATGGCCTTGAGGGTGAAAACTCCCTTGAATGAGAGCTCCAGCGCGCCGATGTATTCGCCCTTGTCGAAGTCGAAGGACAGGAACCCGCCGCCGGTGATAGGACCCGCCTGCACACGCAGGCCCACGCCGTTCGGCGGCTTGAAGCCGATATCGAGTTGCGCCGGTCCTAAATTGCCCGAGTTGCCGGGTGGGAACGACAGCGTCGCCGTGACACCCATGTTTTGCACGACCGCGGAAATCGGGCCCAACAAGGCGCGAATGTCGGCGCCAATGCTGATTGGGATCTTTCCGTCGCGCAGCGCTGCCGCAAGCGTCAGCGCCTCGATGGAGATTGGACCCAGCTCAATGTGCGTCGGTAGCCGTACTTCGAGCGCGCTACTACCGCTGAAGTAGAACCCACGTTCGGTCGAAACGCCCATGAGCATCGAGAAATCGGCCTCGATGAATGTGCCCGGCAGGATTTTTCCGATGAAACCGTCGCCATTGCGACCGTCGATGACGACCTTGCCGTCATTGAGCGCGCCCGAAAGGTCGAGCTGGCCATTGGCCGCACCGCCAGCGAACTGCAGACTCGTGAGCGCGCCTAGCGTGAAATCTCCGAACTCGAGACGGCTGCCGCCAGCCTGGCCAAAGACAATGAATGGCTGCGGCGGATCGCGTTTGAGTAGCAACTTCGCGCCAAACGTACCCTCGAAGCTGGTAACCGATGGCGGCGTAAATGTAACGCTGCCGTCCGTGCGAAAGGCCAGCTCGCAGTTCAAGGGAATGTTGGCCGCAGCTTGCACTTCGAGCTTGGCATCCGTCCCGAGCGGAATCGTGATCGTCCCGGTCGAAAAATCGCTCTTCAACCGCAGGGCGAGGCCCGCGACACCCGAGGTTGTCGGCACCATCTCGATGAGGACCATATCGAGCCGCTTCGGTGTCGACGTATCGTCGTAGATCACCGGTAGGCCCGACAGCGCTACGAGTCTTTCGAGGCGTGGGAACAGCAGGTGACCGTCAAAGCTTGCATCCCAGCCGTAGAGCGAGACAGCCTTGGCAGCCGGATCGCTGAGCCAATCGCCAATCGCTCCGAAGTTGTACGAGCTGACTGTGTACGGAGGATTCGCCGGGTCGACGGAGTCGGTGTTGAAGTCGTCGCGCTCGAGCAGGCCAATGAATTCCAGTACGTCATTCAGGCCTCGCATTGCATCGAGGTAACGCGCAGTCAGAGTATCGAAGATGCGCTTGGCGATCACTAAAGCATCGGGCACCATCACGCCTTGCGCGGCAGTGGACAGCGCATCCAGCGCCGAAATCACTTCCCCCAGCTTCACCGTCGCGAGAATGGCCTTCTGTGCCACCGTGCCCCAGTCTTCCGCCTCGATTGCCGTGATGATTTCGGGAATCAGCGCAATCAGGGTCTCGGTGTTCGTGACGATGGTCGTGAGGGGGCCGGCCAGCGCCGCGGCTTGCGCGTTGGTGAGCGGAATGCCCATCTGCGCGAAGAAGCCCTGAGTGCGCGGCGCCACGAGCTCCGTGCGCAATGGTTCGATGAGCTTCGCGAGCTCGGTCGCGACGCTGGCCAGGGTATCGGCCTGGTCGCTCATGCGAACTCTCTTTCCTGCAGCCAGGCGATACAGTCTTCGACGTTGTCGCAGTCCTCGCGCGTAAACATCTCGAGCAGATCATCGCCGTACCGCTCGAGGGTACTCCGCAATGGATTGCTGCCGCGAGCGCTCAGAACCTCACGCATTCGAACCAATAACGCGCGGCGGGTCACTCCCTGCACCTCATGCGGCACCGAATCTGAGTGACCCGCGAGGTGGTTCAGCACATGCGCGAAGTAGGCTGGGCCCTTGTACCGATGCCAGGCGACCTTGACAGGTCGGGAGTTGCGAACCAGAAAGCCAATCTCCCTGCGTATTTCGGCAAATGCGGCATGCAGCTCCGGGCCCAGGCGCGTATTGCGGAATTCCGCAAGCAGCTCGCGCATATGTCGCACTTCGTCTGCATTGAGTTGCTTTGGCGGCGCACCGGAGAACCCAATCGGTCGCGTCGCGGCCTCCTGGGCGGTGAACACGATCTGACCGCTCGGCAGTTGGCTCTGCGCCGCGAGTGGCGTTGCCACCGGCGCACGTCCAGTGCCATCCACGGCAGCGGAGCTGCCAGGAGACAGTCCCGCCGAAGAGATGCAGATGTTGAGATGATCCAGGATCGGGAGGATGTGACATACAAACGCGGGAGCGTTCACCGCGGGGTTGGGTTGACCATTGGGCAATGTCGGGAAAGCAACGTTGGACACAACGCCGATGGCCCTGCGTTGCTGGTCGACAACGAGCGAGCCCGAATCACCCGGGGCCGCGAACCATGCCTGTCCTTTGCCGTTCACGCCGCCTGGCTGGGAGCTGGGGTCTGACGGGTCGAAGTCGATTTCGATCATACCCACGGTCTGGAAAGTCGGTGGATTGGGCACGCTGACGTTCGGGTCGATGGCGAGCGTTCCCGAGCTGTTGATTCGCCTGACGATACCGGCCGTACGGCCCGTCGTCCGGCCGACCTTGAAGACCTTGAACGGTTGGAATTGCGGCGGATTGCCGCTCCAGACCGTGGTATCGATGATGAGGTTTCTCACATCGGCAATGGTGTTGGTCGCGTCCAGTCCCAGATCGATGATGGTCGGCGCGGTGCTGGTCGAGTCCTGGCTGCAGGTACTGCCGCAACACACGCTGTCGAGATTGATCCGGGCAATGCCGGCATCGAGGAAATGCGCCGTTGTCGTCGGGAGGTTATTGACGAGATAGGTATACGCCTTGTTGGCATAGATCGCCCCGGGCTGAATCGGACCGAGGGCGGTTGATGCCCCGCGCCCCGGCTGGAACGGATGGTAGACATAGTCGCCCGGAACGGCGCCGATTTCGGAGAACAGCACGTGCCAACAGCTCAGCAGAAAGACATTCTCGCGGCTGGAGTCGCCGCGACTGTGGACGATACAAGTGAGAGTCCCATCGTGACCCGGCGAATTCCTGGGCTGCGGGACGATCTGTATGCCTCCCTGTATGGTTGAATACGCGCCCGTGTTGTCGACCACGGCGGGGGAGCATTTTGGAACCACCACAACGTCGGTTCTGTAGCCCTCGAAGGTGGGAGGTATACGTTCTTCGGGAGCGAGGGCATCCTCGCTCTTTTTCTCGAGCACGAACACAATGATGGCCAGGTCGTCGCGATAGCTCCCACCCGAGTGCTTCTGTCCGTAGCCGACACTGACCACGGTCGGGTTCTTTGCGAAAAACTCGACAGCCCGCAGATATGCCGCCTGAAACTCCTGCGGGTTGGTCAGGATGTGCATGGTGTCCTTGGTGTCGGTCATGGCTCTACACCTACCGCCACCATCGCAGGTCCCGTGAGACGATCGATTGCTTCGTTGAGGTTCGTGCAGCCCTGATACGCCTCGATCACTGCATCGGCTTCCGGTCGATTCAGTGATTCCCTCAAGCCTGCGCTACCGTGCTGTATCAGTACCGCACGCATCCGACTCAGCGCTTCGTGAAGCGCCACCCCTTTGACCGATGCGGGCAGCTTGAAGTGCCCATCGCGCACCGCGCTCATCAGCGTGCCGAGCAATGCAGGCCCCTGGCACCGATGCCACGCAACCATCACCGGCCTGCAGTGATTGATCAGATGCATGATCTCGTCCCTGTGTCGCTGTCCGAGCGCAAAGAGCAGGCCCGTGCGATCGTGCCGCTGCAAACGCTCACGTAGCACGCGATACGGCTCGGGAATCGTTATCTCATTTGTGTCTGTCGCAAAGCCCGCAAGTGTCCGGCCCGCCGTAACCACCACATCGGGCGAATAGGCAATGTGGATATTCAGGGCCGTAAACACCTCGGAAATGTGATTGGCCAGAGTGAGGAAGGGCCGCGGCATCCCGCGCGCCATCACGCCCCTGCCTGCCGCAAACACCAACCCCACGATCTTGTTGTCGAGATTGACAACCACGGCACCCGAATCGCCCATATCACTGAACTGCAGAGCCGGGTCGATGTGCTGGATCGCGATCTGCCCGCTAAAGATATAACCCGCGCCGCTGTACTGAATCGAGAACGATGGATAGTCAGGATCCACAACGACCCCCTCGGTCCGCAGCGTCGAAGCACCTACCTTGAACACAGGCATACCCGCGACGGCGCGCTCATCTCCAACGATTGTGTTTCGAGGCGGTCGCCCGCCAACACTCAGTCCACTGATCTCATTCGAATAGTGTATGCCGCAGCAGTGGCAGCAAGAGGAGACATCGATCCGGGCGATTGCGGCATCGACGGTACCCGTGACATGACCACGGCGCACAACAGCGATCTTGTCCGCATCATCGCTGGTGGAAATGGAAGTTTGACCAGGTTGCACGACTGGAAGCCGCTCGGGCGAGGGTTGAAATAGATTGCCGCCGTCCGATCCCGCGTTCGCATACAGCACATGCCAATTACTGAGCACCACCGCCGACTGGTCGGTATTATCGATCGCTACACAACCAAGCGTGCCGCGGGAAATCTGCGGGCTGCCGGCGACGCCCGCCCCAACAGCCAGCGCGCCCGCACCTCCGGCGCAGCCGGTGAAGTGCGTCGCATCTTTCCCCGTGTAAGTCACTGTCCGCGCACCGCCCCCGACGCCGGTGGTGGTGACAATGAATGAGCCGGCATTGGGAAAGGTAGCCGTCGATGCCACCTCGACAGTAGCCAGAGGAAAAGACTGCCCACCTGAAGCGCCGGCGATAGTCGTTGATCCGAACGGAACGACAATGCCGTTGGTAATCTCGACGCCCCCTTTGATCGGCCGATAGCGTGCGTTGTCGGCCTGGAACTCGAAGTTGGCAACTGTGTTCACGTCGGTCGAAATGCCTGCGATTTCGGCCGGGATGAGCTCGGCAGCGGACAGCTCGTGCGGGCTTTTCTTCTTCGCCACATACACGCGGATACACAGCCGGTCTGTCAGCAGCCGGCCGCTCTTTTCCTTGAGTCCCACACTGACATGCACGACTCCAGGGATACCGCGCAGATTTTGTTCCGGCCCACCGGCCAACACGCTGCGAATCGCGTCATTCTCGGCTCTGAGCTGTTCGTTCGTCTTCATGTGTGAGCCGCTGCTGCCAGCGTAATGTTTAACGTTCGTAGCACCGCAGTCATGTGGCATGCGACTCCGTCACCGCGAGTGTTTACACCCCACAGCAGGCCCACTGCCTTATTCTGGCTGTTGAAAATGACTGCGCCAGAGTCGCCTTCAGCGGCAAACGGGCGAGCGTCGAGCGATCGAATCAGCAGCTGTTGTGGCGCGGGCAGCTCGCGCCCGCCGACCGTAGCGCTGCTGCAATAGGAAACATCGACGACCACGCCGACTGTCGTACCCGTTGTCGCGCCTGTCTTCGTGACCCGATCCCCGGGCTTGGGGATGTCGTGTTCAGCAGTTGCGGGCGATACTCCGCCGCGATCCCGGAGGTGCTCAGTTGCAACCGAGGCTACGGCGCAATCAACGTAATGCTCGCCCGCGTCGAAACGCACTGTGCGCGACCTGCCGTAAAGCGATTGACCAACGCGCAGGTATGGCTCTTCGACAGACGCGTCAGTGGCCAGCCAAACAGGCTCATCCTCGCGCCCTTCGCTATCGAACAGAAGGTGATTGGTTGTCAGCAGTACGAGACGTTGATCATGGAGCGTGAACGCCAAACACCCGAGGGTTCCTGGCGCACCACGCGCATTTACGATCCGAGCTCCCGGCTTGAGCTCGGCGCGAGTGCGGAATTGCCCGTCCGCCCTTGTCATGTTTTTCCTGCGACGGCCCCGTTTCGATATATATCCTGTGCGGGCGCCGGAACTTATCGCATGGTACGTTCCCGGGCGGCAAAATCTGTTGCCGGCGCAACCAGGTGGCGTGATCCAACGATGATCGCCCGGGTGTCGTCCCGGGCGTTCAATGCGCGGATGCTCAGATAAAGACTCTCGGGGACACCTGGGGCGCTGGCTCCGTGTCCTTGGACTTCTCCGCTTCAGCTCCCAGCTTTTCCAAGGCCGCCAGAATTTCAGTGTAAGGCGACTTCCCACCGCGTTCGGCGTCATAGCCCCTGATGGCGTTGTACACGTCGCTTCTCATTGAGATCGCCTTCCACAGGAACAGTGCTGGACTCGACTTCATCTCCAGACTGTCGAAAACGTGCGGTATCAGGTTCATGGCGACGTACCAGGAGGCCAGGTTATCCGAAGGATAATGGACTCCGGCATATACACGTCGATCGCCGATATCCACCGTGAGCTGCGCGAGCGCGGTCATCGCCGCTACATTGCTGCCGAACACCGAGCGCAGCGCGACGAAGGCTGTGGTACCGGCGAGAGACGCCTGCAAGCAGTGCCCGCTGACCAATGAAGGGCTGTTGCCAGTCCGTGCCCAACGATAGTGATAGTCTTGCCGGCCTTGCAGGAGGGCGACTTGATAGGCCCGCGGTCTCTGGAAGCGCTTCTTGAGTTGCAGATCCAGAGTACCGACCTTATCTGCCATACCCGCAGCCAACACGTCGGGCAGGTCCTGGAAAGAACGTGGGCTCAATGAAGGGTCGTAACGATCATAGCCTGTACCGAACGGCGTACTGCCATCGTCCTCTTCGTTGAACAGCTCACTGTGGAACACCTGGGTGGGATGCTCGGAAGGAATCGGCAGCTCGAAGTTGTCGTGCAAATCATCCAGCAATTTAAAATCTGCGGTCAGCAGGTCTGCAATGCGGGTATCCCGCCAGGATGAGTTGTCACTCGGATTGTACTCCGGCCACAACAACCAGCTGATGTCCGCGACGATCTTATCGACCCACACCTGCCAATCGTCGCGCGTGGGCAACTCGCCGTCTTTTACCCGCCAGTCGATCGGAATGATGGCGAAATCCGGTTTCGCCTCGAGCCGTTCATCCATACGTCCCCAGGGCGGCAGGCCACCCTCTGGAAGCGGTATCTGAACCGGGGCGCTCTGCTTTTTCGCACGCAGTCTCCTTGCAGGAATCGGCACCTGCGGATGCGAATCGACGTTCGGAAGAAACCGGGCTCTGAACGTATTGACTTGCTGATCATTCGCTGCCGAGGGCGAATCCGTGGAGATATTGGTCGACATGTTGACCTCTTCTTTCAGTAGTTCGTTTGCGGCTCACGAGGGTTGTCCTCACGCTCCGCCGCGCAAGACATTGACTCCGCAACTGCACGCAATTGCGGATCGGATTGAATGTGCAGACATAGATCGCAGGGCCCGGCATAGGCGTCTCTCAGTCGGTGTCCGACTCCCGCCGCCTGGGCCCCTCGGGCGAACTCAACCGGACCGAGCTCGCGCAAAATACGTTGCTTGCCGGCGCTGCGAAAGGTTTCGTGGATCTGTTTGAGCGGCATCCGGCGGGCATCCCCGACCACCAGAAACGGATCGCCGTGACCCAACGTACAGCAGCTTCGAGCCAGCCCATCGAAATCGACACAGAGCATGTCGCCCGGACAGCGCTGCGTGGGCAGACCGGCTTCGCGGTAATACTCATCGGCCGGCAATGCTGCGCCAGCGCGCAGGCGCGGCAACACGGGGAAGACGGAAATCCAGTCCGCGTCCAACACCTGCGCCCAGGTATCCACAAGCCCGCCGGGATTCAAATCGCTGCGGATCACGGCGCCTTTCAACTCGGTATCCATGCCGAGCATCGAGGCGATCGTGAGCGCTCGGCGCGCACGGTGCAGCGGCACGAACGATTGATGGAAGCGGCTCACGCTGACACTGAGCAAACTGAGCCCGGCGTCGCGGACCATGGTAAGTTTGGTCCTCGCCACCGCGTCGTCCCGGGCCCAGAAGGCGTTCGTGACACACCCCACTGCCGCGCCCAATCGCACACCGTGGGAGATGATGTCGACCAACAGGTCGAATTCGAGGAACGGCTCCCCTCCCGTCAAGTCGATCGCGAAGGGCTGACCGTCCTGGATTGCGGCAGCCTCATTCATGAGTCGGAAAATCTCGTCTTTGCACAGGTGCTCGGTCCGATGCGGGCCATAGTCTTTGGAGCAATGGGCACAGGTCGCATTGCACCGAGCCGTCATGACGATTCCGAGTCTCATTGCGGCAATCTCGTCGCGGTAGCGAGTTGTAAGTCCTGATGTGCGCGCGCCACCCGCCAATCTTTCGATCCGTAGGCGCTCTGGAAAACCTCCAGCGCACGTGTCAGGTCATCGCGAGCCTGACCAACGCCGTTTTCCGCCAAGTCGAGTAGACCGTTGACGCGGTACCACTGACCCAGAATGGGATGTTTCGGTGGCAATGCATTCAACTCAGCGGTTGGCAGAGAAGCGACCAGCCGTTTGGCCTCATCCGGCCGGTGATCGGCCATGAGCGCCCCGGCAAGCGACAATTTGACCGAGAGCACCTGTGGATGCTTGGGGCCGCTGATCCGTTCACTGACCATCACCGCTCGCTGCAATGTCTCGACAGCCTCGTGCAGCCGCCCCTCTCTCGCGTAAGCCTCGCCCAACGCCTGACGCACGGGCCCGGTACGATCGAGCGCAGGCATCAGATCCTTGTGAGCTTCCAGGTAGGTTTTCCAGTTGTCATCCTGATAGCGCACGATGTCGGCGAAGACAGGCTCCGCCTTCTCAGGTTGATCCTGGTGCAACAACATGAGCGCGGTGAAATAGCGGGGCCGAAGTTCCGTCCAGGACTCGACGGGGGCCCATTGCAACGCCAACGTGTGGGCCTGCGTCAACTCATTGGTCGCTTCCGAAAACCTACCGGCATCGGCCAACGCGAGGCCCAGCGCTGAGTGCGCCTCCGCAACCATCACGTGTTTCTCGCCCAAACTGGCCCTGAATTCCTCGATTGCCTGACGCAGGTGGCGTTCCGCCTCACCCGGTTCAGCCAGGTCAGTCAGCAATTGCCCACAGTAATAGTGGGCACGGCCCGTGAGTTCCGCAGGCGCATGCGTATAGGTCGCCGCATCCGTCAACAGATTCTGGAACATCTGACCGGCGGAATTCCAATCTCCCAGCAGGTAGTGGCCGCGCGCGAGATTCAGCCGCAGGTCCAGTACTTCCGGGGCGCCCTCGCCCATGACCTTGCGACTGGCCGCCAATATGGCGGTATATCTGCCGATCGTCCCGGCAAGCTCACCGACGAGGTAGTCAACGAGGATCAGCTCGGATGCACTGCGCGCAGCCGCCCGCGAGCCCTGCCCGGACAAGTGCTCGCCCAATTCGAGCGCTCGCCGGTAGTGCTTGATTTCCAACGCCGTTTCCAGAAACGACTGGAACGAGCGCCCCATGACGAAATGCAACTCTGCCGCCACATCCGGTTGTGACGCGAACCGCGTGTCGATTTCGTCACCAGCGCGTGTAAGGAGTTGGATGACGGTCATGTCCTTGACCGGCTCGGCTTCGGAACTGACCGGCGAGAAAACATCCTGACTGAGAAAGTCCTTGACGGCCTGCGACTGAGCGGCTGCGTCGACGGCCAACTGTTGGGCGTGGCGCGCCTTGAAATAGAGGGTGGTGCTCACCAGAAGCCCCAGTAGCAGGGCTCCAAAGGCCATGGCCAGCCCGAAGCGACGAGCTCGCGCCCGCTCGAGCAGGCGGCGGGTGCGTTCGGCCCGAGCTTGCGCCTCGCGCTCGAGCGCCAGTTGCCTGCGACGCTCATCAACGGTCCGCAGTCTGCGAGCCAAGGCCTCCGCGTCCCCCATGCGATCTGCGGGATTGCCCTGCACGAGCAGCGCGATGTCCTCCCGCAGCAACTCGTCGTCGATGTCGCGCTCCCAACCCGGCGAAAGGACCTTGTGGAAATCGCCTGACAAAAATTGATAAAGAATGATGCCGAGCGCATACAGATCACTCTTTACGGTGAACGGCTGCCCGGTCAGGACCTCCGGCGGAAGATATAGAGGAGTTCCCGAGTTGCCCTCCATGGCGGTCAGCGTTTTGGTAAAGCCCATCCGGGTGATACCCAGGCGCTCGAGCCGGGCGGCATCCAGGATGCCGCCACTGCCGAAATCGGCCAGTACGAGCTGAGGTACGGATTCGCTCGAGAGCCTGACAAGAATGTTGGAAGGCTTCAGGTCCTTGTGAAGGACTCCTACCGAATGCACGGCACCCAGGGCATCTGCAATCCGGGCGATGATCTCCATTCTGTCGCTGACAGGTATTGCCCCAGGTCCGCCCCGGGAGTTGGTCCATTCAATGAGGCTCCCACCCGCAACATACTCGAGCTCCACGAAGTACGGCATCTGCTCGAGATTCCAATCGAGCAACCGGGCAACCCGGGCGTTGGCTCCCAACGTGTCGTTGATTACGCGGAACAATGTGATCTCGCGCTTCAGAGTCGTCAGGCTCAGCTCATCGAGGGCGAATTTGAAAACGCGCTGCTCGCCTGTCTTGTCGTGGCGTGCGCGCCAGGCCTCGCCCTGTCCACCGCCGCCCAATTTTTCGATCAGGCTCCATAGCGGCCGCCCGACAGGATGATCCCCCGATCGGAATTCGAAGTGCGGCGGCGCTTGCGGCGGTGCGTTCTCGACCCGCACAGGCGCTACAAACCGATAGCCGAATCCATAGGCGGTTTTGATGATCTCCTGCTGGTCATCAGCCAGTGCCTCGCGCAGGCGGCCGACGCACTTGGTGAGAACCGTTTCGCTCAGGACACGACCCGGCCATATCTGGGCGAGCAGCTCCTCTTTGGTGCAAACCTCGCCAGCGTGCTGCAGCAAATAGATGAGCACTTCGAGCGGTTTTCGCTCGAGCTCGATATCAACGCCCTCGACCGTCAACTCGTGCGTGCGCTCATCGAGAATTGCGCGGCCAAAGTGCCAGCGCCGGCGACTCTGCTCCGAGCTTCCCGACACCGCGGATTGTGATCCCCGCTCCTTCATTTCCAACCCTGGAGGAGTCTTGTTGCTCCCATTGAGCCGGATAATGCCAGAACACGTGTTGCAGGACCAAGCATCCGGTCACCAATCGGCTTCTGACAAAGTCATTTCGCCACAACGACTTAGCGCGGGTCAGTTTCTTTTCCGGATTAATTCAGCCTCGCGTCATGATTTTCCTACCCACCTCGATAGGGTGTTGGCCGTCTCCACTCACCCAACAAGAAACAGGAGCAGCCGCCATGTTCACGCGCGTTCTGGTCACGATCCAGGCAATACCTTTGTTGCTGTTCGTTGCCCTCGCACATGCCGATGACAATGCCGACCTCATCAAGCAGCTACAGGCGCAGAAGGCGTTGCTCGATGCCCAGAAGGACGTGATTGACTCTCAGTCCGGCATTCTGACCTCGCAAAAGTCCCTGATTGATGCGCAATACCCGAAGTTCACCGGTGGCAAAAGTGGTGAAACCGCTTTCGGCTCGAGCATGGATACCTTCCATGCCAACCTGTTCGCCTATGGAGCGCTGAATTCGCTCGCTACCAAACTGTGTGCCGAGAGCCATCTCAAGAGCGCCTCCGTAGTCTTCGTTCTATCGGGCGACGACCTCGCCTCGGTCGGCGTCATGCGCCTGGTCCAGGATCAGCTGACTGAGTTGATCGACTCCTATCACAAGGTCATCAAGGAAGCCCCCACGACCGGCCATGAAAAACGAATGGCCGCATTGGCCCCCTACGCGGCGGCAATGGCGCTTTCCAGTATTGCTGATCTGACGCGCCTGTTTCGAACGGATCTGAAAGTCAGTCAAGAAACCGTAAATCTCTCCGACGCAGACCTGGCCAATGCATTGAGCGCCTGCGGCACCGACAAGTTTCTTCTTTCCGCATCGCTTGCGACCAAACCGTTGCTCGAGGCCGCGCATGATGACAACTCGTTGTGGGGTCAATACAAACTGGCGACCGAGCTGCGCGCACAGGCGCAAGCAGCCCAACTGGCTGCGGATGCGGAAATCGCGACACTCGACAAAACCAAGCCGAAGAACGAAGCAGAGCGCAAGCGGTACGTGGAGCTGCAAACTCTGTCGGATCGCGTCAAAGGCCTGGTAACCGCACAGGACAAAGTCGAAACTCTGTTTACCGGGGTCAACGACAGCTCCAAAGAACCGAATTTGCTGCGCCTGCTGCGGGGCGAAGCGTTGTTCAAAAAAATCAACGCGAGTCCGCAGGCTTCCCTGCTCACCGCCACAGTCGTGCTCAAAGGCGGGTTCAGTGTCGTCAGTCAGAGCATTTGGCGTGCGGACAAGTTCTATAGCCGTGGCGGGCTCGCAGTTTCCTACAGAGTGCTGAAGGCAGACGGCTCGGTTGTCGCTGCAGGCGTGCTGAATGAGGAATCACAACCGGCCGAGGTTCACTTCCGTTAATCGAAAACTCGCACGCCTTGGCTTGCAGGGATACGCCCATGAATTCGAGCCTGAATATCAAGCAGCTCGTGACGCTCAGCACTGTCTGGACAATAGCGTCCGCAGTGTTGGCGTCGGCTGCTCCTGCGAGTGACAAGAGTGCCTATCTCTTCAAGCACGAGCCGGCCCGCTACGCGTTGGTGGTCGGAAACTCGACCTACGCGAACCAAAGCGCGCTGCCGAGCGTGACCGAAGATATACAACGTACGGCTGAGCGACTCCGTGCTCTGCATTTCGAAGTGACCGTCGAGCCGCAATTTCCCTCGGTTCGAGACTTCGAGGACGACGTCCTGCCGAAATTTCGCCGCCAGATCCAACCGGGCGACATCGTCCTCTTCTACTTCTCGGGCCACGGCTTTGCCTATGGGCAGAACAACTTCATTGCACCGGCCGACCTGCCGAGGACCGTTGCAACCCAGGACGTCACCAGCGCAGCCATTGCCGTGGAGAACCTGGAAGACTATCTGGCGCGGCGTGCGCCGGGACTCATTCTGATCGTCGTTGACGCCTGCCGCTCCATCGCAGGATTTGTCGTCTCCGATCAAAGTAACCACAACATGGTCTTGAAAGGAATGGCGGAGGTGGCCAACTCCACCAACGCGGATAACGCACTGTTTGCCTTTGCTTCCCGTCCCGGAACCGCAGCGCTCGCGACCAGCGAGAGTGGCAAACCGAGTGTGTTTACCAGCAGCCTGGATGCGCATATTGACTCTGCAGGCAGTGAGTTTGGCGTCCTGTTCAAGGATATAAGCGCGGAAGTTGCGGTAGCGACAGCGAATGCGCAACGGCCGGGACTGGTGGTCTGGTCGGACAGTGATCTGTACCTGATACCTTCGCCCGGCACTCTGGCAGAGGTGCAGACAGCGTGGTCGGCTGCGCTCGACAGCAATCGGCGCGAGGCAGTTCAGACTTTCCTGCGGCGATTTTCCACGAGCCTGTATGCGGCTGCGGCGCGCAAATGGCTCGACGACCATCCTACGGATCCCACGAGTTCCCAATTTTCCGCGGTGTCCCCCTTGGCGGTCGACCGTGCGTGGTCGGCCGGCGATGCATCCCGTGAAATCAGCTACGCCCAGAACGGCCTGGCTTATCCCCAGTACCTGGACAGTGCTGCTACCCAGAGAGTTGAGAACCTCGATGATGCTTCTCTGGGTTTGGCGCCGGCAGGCACTCAAGCGGCTGCAGGAGCTGATGAGCAACAGTCACTTGCCTCCTTGGCAGCTCACGGCTCGGTTATCCCGACCAGAAATGTGGTTGCGCGCACAGCACCTTCGGACTCCGCTGGTGAGGCTCAGCATGTGCGGGCAGGAACCCTCCTGAGTGTCGATCGTGTTGAATGCGGGGTCAAAGGCGACAAATGGCTCGCCGCAAGCCTCCCGGGCCAGTCGCACACAGTGTTTGTACCCGCCGACCCGACTCGAAAACCCCTGAAATCGCTGTCGCTCGGCAAGTCACTACGGGAAATCCAGGTGCCGCCCCGATCTGCGGCGTTTCCCGACCTGATCGATGCCAAAGTCGTTCGCGATGCAATAAGCGAGCTGAAGTCTCACGGCCATACGATCACCTGGGCCTCCATTGCCACGGGAATCGCGGTCGAAGAACGGGAGTCGCTCACGCGCGCAAGCGAACTGACGCATGCCGAATTCGTGTTGAAGGAGTCGGGCCTCGACTCGAAGCACATAACGGCATTGGCAGGAGTGAGCGAGCTGAAAGAGCCTGGTGTTCGCCTGCGCCTCTTCGGGCGCTGATGGTCAACCCGCCCAGCTGTTGCAAACAAAACGGAGAACCTCATGTACGCGAGATCCAGAGTTGTTGTATTGGCGCAATCAGTGGTCGCAATCGGACTCTGCCTGGCGCCGTCAGCGCTGCTGAGCGCCGCAACAGCCAGCTTGACCAGCCTGCCCCTCAACGGGTCTCGCCCCTATCGCGAGATCGCGCAGGCGTGGCTCGAGAGGAAGAACTCCACTCAGAAGATTGTAGGCGGCGCCGCGGCTCCGCCGGATTCGTTCCCATGGCAGGTTTCGCTTGAAGTCTCGTGGATCGCAGACCCCGCTGCGGCGCATTTCTGCGGCGGCACCGTCTACTCCGCCAATTGGATCATAACCGCGGCCCATTGCGTGGTGGGAACGTCGCCCCGGGACATCATTGTTGCTGCCGGTACCCATTCTCTGGGAGTGGGCGGCGAGCGCCGCAACGTGAACCGGATTTTCGTCAAGTCGAATTACAACGACAATACGAACGACAATGACGTGGCTCTGCTCGAGTTGACCACTGCTCTGCCCCTGAGCGTGACGATTGCCGCCCTACCCACCCTCTCATTGGCCGCCGAAGACGGCATCCTGAAGAAGGACGCGTCTCTAGTCGTGTCGGGATGGGGCGCCACTGTGGTGGGTGGCAGGCCGGTTCGGGATTTGAGATATGTAGGTGTCCCGTACGTCGAGCGCAGCGAATGTAATCGTCCGCTGGCCTACGACGGCAGAGTCACAACTAACATGATTTGCGCGGGAGCGATGGCGGGCGGCAAGGACTCCTGCCAGGGCGACAGCGGCGGTCCGCTCACGGCTCAAGCGGACGACAAGCCGGTCCTCGCCGGCGTGGTCAGTTGGGGAGAGGGTTGCGCAGGCGCGAATAAGGTGGGGGTTTACACTCGAGTGGCAAACTACTCCGATTGGATTGCGAGTTGCGTCGCTGACCCGACGAAATGCCAATGAGTCGAGGATTCGACCAGAAATCACGATCTGCGTGAATTCGCCGCGACCGAGGGGCGGCGCTTGAGCCGCCCCTGCCGAAAATCGTAACGCCCGCCCAGCAGCTCCTTCAGGTCGCGATGCAACTCCGGCACCGAAGCGGCCGGATCCATGATCCACTGGTAAACGATCCCGATCATTGAGCTCAAGACCTGTCCCGCGACCCGCGCGGGATCTTCGCGGGACGGAATCTCACCGGCGTCCCTGGCTTCGCGCAACCAGTTCGCCAAATCGCGACGTTGGGCGGTCAGCGACCGTGCAACATCCACGCGATATTCGGCGCTCGGATCCGAGCTCTGGAAGAAGATCGCATAGAGTGCCCGCATCTCGGCGGGCGTTGCGACTATCGCCCGTTCCTGGGCATCAATCGCCGCCAACACGGCGGCGAGACCTGTCTTCTGGCCGACCACCATCCGCAGTTGGGTAACCCAACTCGATGTTACATGACGTGCGACCCGGCCGAGCAGCCCCGCCTTCGTTCCGAACCTCATGGCAGCAAGACCACGGCTATAGCCCGCCCGCAGTCCGACGTCCGTGAGCTTCGTCCCGGAGATGCCGTGCTCCACAATCAGTTGAACGGCGCACTCGATCATCCGCCGGTCGGACAGATCAGTCCGTTCTTCCTGGGTGAGCCGGGTGCGCGTGGGGAGCTGGGCCATGAGGCCACAAGCCTATCGCATTCGGGCCGCCGACAGGATACGCTCCTTGAACTTACTATATCCGGTACAAATAAGTTGCCGGTCGTTGTGGAGAAATGGCATGACCAACGCAGTGATTCTCTCAACCGCTCGAACGCCGATCGGCCGTGCGTTCCGCGGCACACTCAACAACATCAAGTCGCCTACTCTCGCCGGCCACGCTATCCGGGCCGCCGTCGACCGCGCCGGCTTGACCGCTGAAGACATCGAAGATGTGGTGCTCGGCACCGCCATGCCCGCCGGCACGGCCGGAATGAACCTCGGGCGACTCGCTGCGCTCGCTGCAGGTCTCGGAAATGCTGTCGCTGGCCAGACCATTGATCGCCAATGCGCTTCAGGCCTGATGGCGATAGCGATCGCCGCGAAGCAGGTCATTGTCGATGGAATGGAGGCCGTTGTCGGTGGTGGGCAGGAAAATATCTCTGCCTTGAACACCCCTTTCATGGAATGGGTGAGCCGGGAGAAGGACCCGGCCGTCATTGCCCGAAGCGAGCACGCGTACATGGCGATGCTCGATACGGCTGAGTTCGTCGCCAGGCGCTACAAAATAGCCCGCGAGGCCCAGGACCGATATTCGCTCGCCTCCCAACAGCGGACCGCCGCTGCCCAGTCAGCGGGCCGCTTTGATGCGGAGATCATTCCGATCACGGCGCAACAGGCGATCACTGACAAGGCCACGGGCGCCGTCTCATACCGCGAGGCGACATTGAGCCGCGATGAGGGCAATCGCCCCGACACGACACTCGAGGGTTTGCAGAACCTGAAGCCGGTTCGCGACAACGGCGTAATCACGGCTGGCAACGCGAGCCAGTTGTCCGATGGTGCCTCCGCCTCTGTGGTCGTCTCCGAGAAGCTCGCCGTACGTCGTGATCTTCGTCCTATTGGGAGGTACCTGGGGATTGCTGTTGCGGGGTGTGCACCCGAGGAGATGGGCATCGGGCCCGTGTTTGCCGTGCCGAAGTTGCTGAAGCAACACGGCCTCAAAGTCTCCGACATCGGGCTATGGGAGCTCAACGAGGCCTTCGCAGTACAAGCACTCTACTGCCGTGACAAACTCGGGATCGATCCGGATATCTACAACGTTAACGGTGGCGGCATCTCGATCGGACATCCGTATGGAATGAGCGGCGCCCGACTGGTTGGGCACGCGCTCATCGAGGGCCGCCGTCGCGGTGTGAAACACGTTGTCGTCACTATGTGTGTTGGCGGGGGTATGGGCGCCGCCGGGCTTTTCGAGGTGATCTGAAAGTGTCTTCGTTGCTGGTCTCGCGCCGCGACGTCGAGTTTCTGCTCTTCGAATGGCTCGACGTCACGCGCCTGACCGAACGTCCGATGTTTACCGACCACTCGCGCCAGACTTTCGACGCGGCACTCGACACTTATTCAGAGATTGCCCATGTCGAGTTCGCCCCGCATAACAAGAAAGTAGACCGGGAACCGCCGCGGTTGGTAGGCGAGAACGTCGAGTCTGCACCCGAGCAGCGCTCTGCATTACAGGCGTTCGCAGCGGCAGGACTGCTTGCCGCCTGCCAGGAAGAATCGTTCGGAGGTATGCGGTTACCTTACGTCGTCGAACGCGCTGGTCTTGCGTTCGTCCTCGCCGCCTGCCCCACCACAACCGCATATGCCTTCCTGACGATGGCCAACGCCAACTTGCTGTTGGCTGTCGGGACATCGTCCCAGGTTGAGCGTTTCGTGCGTCCGATGCTCGACGGCAGATGGACCGGCACAATGTGTCTGTCAGAGCCGCATGCGGGTTCATCACTCGCCGACATCACGATGCGCGCGGACCGTCAGCCTGATGGATCCTATCGGCTAACTGGAAACAAGATGTGGATCTCGGGAGGTGACCACGATCTCTCAGAGAACATCGTGCACCTCGTGCTGGCAAAAGTACCTGACGAACGCGGCGCACTCCGTCCCGGAGTTGCCGGAATCTCTCTTTTTGTTGTACCAAAGTACACGGTCGGTTCGGACGACAAGCCCGGCGAGCGCAACGACATCGTTGTAGCAGGCCTGAATCATAAGATGGGGTACCGCGGTACATCGAACTGCCTGCTGAACTTCGGTGAAGGACGTTTTCGACCCGGCGGTCAGGCGGGTGCCGTTGGCGAGATCATCGCAGAGGAAGGCCACGGGCTCGCCTACATGTTCCAAATGATGAACGAGGCCAGGATCACGGTGGGTCTCGGCGCGGCGGCGATCGGGTACACAGGATATCTGCACGCGGTCAACTACGCTCGCAACCGACATCAGGGCAGGTTACCCGCGAACCGGAATCCGGAATTACCCCCTGTGCGGCTCATCGATCACGCCGACGTTCGCCGCATGCTCCTTGCGCAGAAGGCATTTGTCGAAGGAGCGCTGGCACTCGTGTTGTTCTCCGCGTTACTCGTCGATGAAACCCGCACGGCATCTGTGGACGAGGCTCTGCGCGCACAACAACTCCTCGAGCTGCTCACTCCGGTCTCCAAGAGTTGGCCCTCCAAATGGGGCGTGGTGGCCAACGATCTGGCAATTCAGGTTCACGGCGGATACGGCTACACCCAGGACTACAATGTCGAACAGTTCTATCGTGACAATCGCCTGAATCCGATTCACGAGGGAACCTTCGGCATCCAGGCAATTGATCTGCTGGGCCGCAAGGTCGGCTCTGCCGATGGCGCGGCGCTCAACGATCTGACGAAGAGAATCGGGCGCTCGGTCAAGCGAGCAGTCTCTGTTGCCGAACTAACAGAAGAGGCTGCGGCGCTGCGCGACGCCTGGTCGCGAATCCTCACAACCACAACAAGCCTGCGGGCCATAACAGATGCCACACTGCGGCTTGCGAATGCCGCCTGCTACCTCGATGCATTCGGCCACGTGATTGTTGCGTGGCTGTGGCTCGACCAGGCAGTTAGCGCAACGCGCGGGATCGGAGGGCCGGAGGCCGCGTTCTACCGGGGCAAACTGGCCGCCTGCCGCTACTTCTACAGATGGGAGCTGCCGCGAATCGACCGGTGGCTCGGCCTGCTGGACCCGGTAGACCGCACGACACTGGATGTTGCCGACGAGTGGTTTGCCTGAGGGCCGCCGCAACCTGCGGCTCGCCGCCCGGTTGTCGGCGGGCGACCGGGCCATCCCGCCATCGACCGGCGGGCCTCAGATGATTGCGGCGCCCCCATCGACCACTATCGTCTGACCGGTGATATGGCCACCGGCATCGGATGCCAGCAGCAAAGCGGCACCCATGAGATCGGTGTCGCTGCCAAACTTGCCAAGCGGCGTCTGGCGCAGAATCTCATCACCATGCTGCGCGAGTATCACCGTCGTCATCTTGGACGGAAAATAACCTGGGGCCAGCGCATTGACACGAATATTCCGCGGCCCCCATTCCGCGGCGAGCGCGCGAGTCATATTGACGACCGCGCCCTTCGCGGTGTTGTATGCGATGGTGCCGGGAAGATCCGGGTGGTGACCCTGCAAGCCCTCGACCGAGGCCACATTGATGACGGCGCCTTTGCCCTGCTGCAAAAAGGCGCTGCGCGCCACCGCCTGGGTCAGCAGGAACAGTCCCGTCACATTCAGGTCAATAACCTTGTTCCACCCGTCGAGCGGATAGTCTTCTGCCGGCGCGCCCCAGGTTGCACCCGCATTGTTCACAAGGATGTCGATCCGGCCAAAACGCTCAATGATGCGCTCGGTCAGACCGGAGACTGCTTCGGGGGTGCCCAGGTTGGCAACAAAGCCGACGGCCGTATGGCCCGCTGTGTTGAGTTGCTCAACAGCCGCATCGAGATCCGCCGTCTTGCGCGCAACCAGAGCAAGCGAAGCACCAAATTCACCCAACGCGCGCGCAATCTGCAGCCCCAACCCTCGCGAGCCGCCAGTGACAATCGCAACGCGACCGGTAAGATCAAACAAGCTGGTGAGAGTTGCGGTCATTTTACGTCTCCAAAGCGAGCGCCCCGGATGAGACGCGAGAGGTGCTGAGAGCTGGGCTTCGGCGTGCGCACGAAGGTGTCGCGATCGACGGCCACCAATCCGAAGTGCTGATCATATCCCTGCGTCCACTCAAAATTATCGAGTAGCGACCAGTAAATGTAGCTTCTGACGTCAATGCCTTCGAGCAAGCACTGTTTGACTTCAGCGACGCTGGCATCGAGCCAGTCGATGCGACGCGCATCGTCATTGGTGGCGATCCCGCTTTCGGTGACGAAGATGGGCTTCCTGGTCTTGCGCGCAGCAAGACGGATCATGTCGCCGAGTGCCTGCGGATAATATTCGTATCCCGCCGCAGTCAACTCCGCACCTGGCGGTGGGGGTACCACGCCCTTCGAGTCGACCCGAAACCGCGTATATGCCTGCACGCCGACGAAATCGCTCGCATTTACCGCGTCCCACCAGCCGCCATAGAGTAGCGACTCGAATTCAGGGGCGAGGCTGTTGTCGCCAACCGGCTCGATAGCTTGCGTCGTCAAAGTGACGCCAACGGGAAAATCGCCAGGGCCCGATTTGATTGCCTGGTAGCCCTTTGCATGGGCATCGAGCAGATGGACGGCGATACGATCCGGATCCGAAAACAGCAGAGACGCGAACCGCGGCGCGTTGGTCGCCCGTGCGGCGGCGGCGATCATGGTGGTCCGCTTGGCAATGTACTCAGGCGTGGCGCGCTTGCGTAGAAGTTTGATGAGCAGATGGATGTTAGCTTCGTTGAAGGGAGATGCCATCCCGATCTGGTCGCCCAGCGAGCGTGTCACGCGCTCACAAAAGCGCGCGAACAGGTCAGCGCTGTCCAAAACTTCCCATCCGCCTCTCATGGCGAACCACAGCGGTACAGTGAAGTGGTTGTACGTGACAATCGGCATCAGACCGTGTGCGCGGCAGGAGGCCAGCACTTGCACATAGTGGTCCAGCGCAGCCTGCGAGAACCGGCCCGGCTCAGGCTCTATCCTCGCCCATTCAATTCCAAACCGATAACAGTTCAGCCCGATCGTCCGGGCGATTGCGAAGTCCTGTTCAAATCGGTGATAGCTGTCGCAAGCGTCCCCCGAGGGTTGCTTGAACACCGTCTCCGGCAGATTCTCGAGCAACCAACTGTCGGAATTGACGTCATTGCCCTCACTCTGGTGTGCGGAGATTGCCGCGCCCCACAGGAAACCTTTTGGCAGCATGCGGCGTGGCGCCGCGTGTGCAGGAGAGGTTGCGCGCGCCAGAGACGTCAAAATCGCCCCGGCCGCAGACAGGCCCGCCAACACGTTCCTGCGCGTCATCGTCATCCCTAACTCTCCCGTTCCTTAGCGCGCAACGTACGCTCGCCCTTCTTCCCGCACGATCCCGAGCAGGTTGCCCATGGTCAGATTCAGGTCGATCAGGTGCAGGCCCCACGCCTTGAGGGGTTTTCCGTCGATCACGACATCGCCGGTAATGGTGTTGGTGCGCGCCCCGCCCGTCGTGGGGTGGATGGTGATGGCGAGATAATTGTGACTGCCGTCGTTCCGGCATTCGGCGCTGAGAAGGCCCGGCACCGCGACGAAGGGTGTGGAAATCGGCTTCGGCGGATGTGTCCAGGGGCCGGGCTGCACCCCATCGGCAATAACCGGTTCCGTGCCCGATCCCAGATAGGCGTGCAGCGGTCCAGAACCGCCACCGAGAGCCGTCGGGTTCACGCATGCCGCCTGCAGTCCCGGACCGGTCGAGGCGCCGAACAATCGCGCGTCAGCGGGTGGAGGGCTGTCCGCGCGGAACGAAGCAAAGTTGATTGCACAACCCAACTGGCCCGCGGAATGGCACAGCGGAATGGACTTGAAGTCACCGCCTACATCCTTGCCCACTGGAACCTGAAGGCGGTAGCCGGCAAGGATCACGGACAGGATACGGCTCTGTATCGGCTTGCCGTCGATCTCGTTGCTCACCAGCTTGGCCAGTACCAACGAACCCTGAGAATGGCCGATCAACACGACGCCGCGACCGTTATTGTCACGCGCAAGATAATCGTCCCAGGCGTCCTTAACGTCGTTATAGGCCAGCGCACGGTCAGTGTTGACTGGATGGCCACTCAGTCCAGCCCGGAGCGCCGTCAGCGTAACTTGCCGATACAAGGGAGCATAAGGCCGGCAAACCGCGGCAAAGCGGGCGAATTGTTGGTTGACCACACGGATTTCCTGCTCCTCTACATTCATGGAAGCATTACCGCCGGGATCCAGCGAAACGGTGGGATAGACGTAGAAGCAATCGATGGGTGCATTGGGATCGGCGTGAAACCGCTCGAGGCGGGTAGAGCCATCGGCACGAAGAACGGTCGTGTCCTGATTGGATCGCCCGCATACGTCCGCCGGCCGCCCAGGGCGGCAGAGCCACGACGCGGGATCGGCATAGTCATTCTTTGCGACGGTGACATCCTCCGCCGCGATCACCGGGCAGTTGAGCAGAACGGCGCCCACGAAAACAACCAGAAGCCTCATCAACATGTTGGGGAATCCACCGGCGAGCCGTATTCGGCCCGCAAACGCATCTTGTCGATCTTTCCGGTTCCCGCCACCGGCATGGCGGTTACGCGCACAATGGCGTCGGGCAGCCACCAGTTGGCAACTCGTGCTCGAAGCACATCGAGCAGAGCTTCATCGGTGATGTGAGCGCCTTTTCGGGGCTCAACAATCAGGATGGGCCGTTCGCCCCATTTGGGGTGCGCCCGACCTACCACCGCGACCAGCGCCACCTCGGGCAACGCGCCGACAATGGCCTCGATCTCACCAGGATTGATCCATTCACCACCCGACTTGATGAGATCCTTCGAACGCCCGGTAATGCTGAGGTTGCCTTCCGCGTCGATGACGGCGAGGTCGCCGGTGTCGAACCACCCTTCCGCATCCACAGCAGGATCATCATGGCCAAAATAGCGCTCAACCACGCTGGCCCCGCGCACCCGCAGCCGTCCTTCGTGTCCACGCGGCAGAGGCACTCCATCAGCATCGGTGAGTTGGAGGTCAACTCCGATAGGGGGACGGCCCGCCTGAGAGGATTTCCGCACAGCGGCCGTCGCCGGTGTAACGGTGCCTATGGGTGACAACTCGGTCATTCCCCAACTGGTCTGAACAGTAACCCCGAGGCGCTTCTCCAACCGATCCATCAGCGCCTGAGGCGCCGATGATCCGCCAAGCATGATCCGTTGGAGCGAGGGAACCTCTCCCCCGGCCTGATCAAGATGGTCGACCAGCCCCAGCCAAACCGTTGCCACGCCGGCCGCAACAGTGGCACCCTCCGCATTGATCAGGTTTGCGAGACTGCGGCCGTCCTGGTGACGGCCGGGCATTATCAACTTCGCTCCCACCGCCGGCCCCGCAAAGGGGAAACCCCATCCGTTGGCGTGGAACATAGGCACGGCCACCAACACCGAGTCGCATGCAGTCAGACCACTCACGTCCGCCTGAAGCTGGTGAATCGTGTGCAGGTAGTTCGAGCGGTGGGTGTAAGTAACGCCCTTGGGCGCGCCGGTGGTGCCAGACGTAAAGCATAGGCCTGCCGGAGCGTTCTCGTCGAAATCACCCCACGTGGTAACGAGACCACGTTCCTCCAGAAGGTCGTCGTAGCGCCAGGTCCGAACGCGACTCCAATTCGGCATGAACACTTCGACACCGGGTTCGTCGAGGACCACGACATGCTCAAGGGTGGGACAGAGAGGGATCAGCTTCTCGACCAACAAGGTCAAGTCGGGACTGACAACCAGCACGCGATTCGCGGCCTGTTGGATCATCGACGCGAGATGCGTATGCGACAGTCGCGGGTTGAGCGTGTGGCAAACGATCCCAACCCCCATGGCGCCATACCAGCACTCCATGTGTGCGTGGCTGTTCCAAGCCATTACGCCGAGATTGTCCCCCTGTGCGAGACCGAGCGCGAGAAGCGCACCCGACAGTCGCCTGCTGCGATAACGGAGCGCCGAATACCCTATCCGAGCGCTGACTCCGCCGCTGCCGCCCGTTACGACTTCCTTGGCTCCGTGCCACTTGGCCGCGTGATCGATGAAGCGATTCAGCGTAAGCGAATACGGCTGCACCGCACCAGCATGTGAAGCGGTAGTCATCGCGCGAGTCGGCGGGCCAACGCCAGATGAAGGCCGATCGCGACCAGGTAGAAAGGGACCAGACTGTAAAGGGCCAGCTGCAGCGAGTTTGTTGCATGTGTTAGATGGAGCCAGTCGCTCACGGCCCCAACCCATGTCGGACCGAGGCCGAGGCCTAACAGGTTCATGATGAGCAGGAGCGTCGCGCCGGCCAACGTGCGTTGCCGCGCCGACACTGCGTTCTGCACCAAAGTCACAGCCGGTGTCAGATAGAAGTAGTTGAGAAAGGTCGGCACCGCGAGAAAGACGAGCGCAATGGGCCAAGTGGGTGCGTGAACAAACCCGATGAAGAATGGCACAGACACCGCGAGCGCGACTCCCGGCAGAAGACCGTACATCTGCGGCCACCGCTGGGCGAAGCGGTCGATCAGCCTTCCTGACAGGAAGACGCCCCCACTGACACCTATCCCGATAACGAGCGCGTACCAAATCGCGATCTCGTCCAGTGTCATCCCTTTCTCGCGCATCAGAAAGAGCGTGGCGAAACCCAGCAGTCCATAGTTGACGAACTGAGTTGCAGCCGCTGAAAGCGAAACCAGAGTGAGTGTCGGTCGCGTCGCGAACATCCGCAGCGTCGACCAGAAACCCACGGGCTCTTCTGTAACGCCCGTTGCGGTGGCCGTCGTTGCGGTGACCGTCGCCGCGCCGGCCTTCCCATCCGCCGCGTCCGTGGCCGGCACCTGCGCATCCATGGCACCCCGCTTCGGCTCGCGAACCACGATCCACACCACCCCGGCCGCTATGAGCCCCGCGGCGCCGAGCACCATGAACGCCAGCCGCCAGTCATACACCGCGGCGATCTTCGCGCCGAAGGCCACCCCCAATGCCTGTCCGATGGGCGGGCCGAGGTTGAACAGTCCTAATGCCGTTCCACGGCGAGCGGCGGGAAAATAGTCTGAAATGATCGAATAGGAGGGCGGTACGCCGCCTGCTTCGCCAATCCCAACACTCATCCGGGCGACGGCGAGTTGCGGATAAGTCTGCGCCATACCGCACGCGGCCGTTGCCGCGCTCCACAATGCACACGCTACCGTCAGTACGCGGACTCGGTTACTACGGTCGGCAATCCACGCGACAGGTATACCGAGAATGCAATAGAACAGAGCGAAATAGAGTCCACCCAAACGCCCGAGCTCACCGTCGGTGATGCCTAGATCGTCCTGGATCGGCTTTGCCAGGATCGACAGCAACTGCCGGTCCAGGAAGTTCAGGACATAGACCGCGCACAACAGCGCCAGAACGACTAACGCATAGCGCCCGCGACGCGAGTCGTCCTCCATGTCCATTGAGCTCTCCCCTACTTCTTCTCAGTAGCCGAGCCCTGGCAGATCGCCTTGAAACCCGCGGCCATGAACTTGGCCATGTGCTCGCGGATCGAAACGAAATCGGCAGACGAGCACAGCCCATGCGACAGATCGTCCAGTCGACCGGTACGCGCCATGTTGTGTGTCATCGCGCCGGAAACGAAGTGATAGCCCCAGAAGATGGTCTTTTCATCGCAATCCGGCATCGCTTTCTTGAGCAGATCAATCAACGCCAGCACGACCGGATTGAAATACTTCGTCATCTTCTCGGCGCCCCAGCCGGCAGCGCTATTCGCTTGCGCAGCCACCTTGCCGAACGCTGCCCACTGTTCCTCGTCTTCAATCTGCAGATTCAGGTCGGTGTCGATCCAAGCCCGCAACGCACCCTCGACAGTAACGTTGTCACCCATCTCCTCGGCATACCGTCGCATCGCCTCGAGCCGATTCCGAGCTGACAGCGGTGCTCGCCGCGCCCAGACCGCCTCGTAAATGCTTTCCTTGCCCTTGAAGTGATAGTGAATCAGCGTCGAACTGACGCCGACGCGCGCGGCCACGTCCTTCAACGTGACTCCGTGGTACCCGAACTCAGCGAACAGCTGCTCGGCGGCGTCGAGAATGCGCGCAATCGACGCCTCGCGGACTCGAGCCTTGTGATTACGGGCACGGGGACGAGCCCGTTCTGCCGTGCTTTCCAAAGTTGCTTTATTGGTGTTGCTCATCGCGCCCTAGGCTGCCGACCTGCATCAGGCGCGTCAACGTTGTTACCCACATTCGTTGTGTGCGGGGGAAAGGCCGAGAAGCCGATGTCCAGCCGCCAACCGCGCCCCTGCTGCCGACGGCCCGCAACGAGCGCATCAGCGAAGGCGAATGCGCCTGGCTGCAGATCATGCTCGGCGGACGGACGGTCGTCGACATCGAGATACCCGCGTTGTTGTGCGTTGAAGCGCGGCCAGGGCGGATTACCTGACGCCCTTGGGTTGCCATCTCGGACGAACGAGGTCCAATAGCCCATCATGGCTTCCGAAAGCTGCGTTTCCGCGCTCGTGAGTGGGGGACGCGGCCAGTTCGGCCCGAGCACCGCGGACTCGCCGACCTGGCCGAAGATATAGGGCAGCTCGCTGGCATGGAACGCCGCCAGGTCGCGGGCACGCTCTGCCGGTGTGCTGTGCCGGAAAAAGTAGAGATAGGCCGGTTGTCCCACTGCCGCCTGTTGCCGCACCAGATTCTGGGCGGCCCAGCCATACAGACCATCGCGAATCGAAGCCATCACGTCCGCTCTCGGATCGACTCCGGGGTAGACAGCGAGGAAATCGGAGGCGCTATCGCCAAAGCGGCTCCGAACGTCTGCTTCGTACGCGGAGTGACTGTCGGGCGCCTTCGGCATCAGGAACAGGAGAGATCGGATCTCTCCCTCGTTGAAGCCGGCAAGGACCGGCACTTTGGCCTGCTCGCCGCGAGCGAAAGTCTCAGCGAGTTGCCGTTTCAGTACGATTCCATCGATTACCGGCTCAGGTTGCCAACCGGTTGCGAGGCCCGCCTTGAACAAGGACACCAGATCGGCCGCGCGGAGCGCAGCGGCGTCCGATGCGCCCGCGGCCGTAGCCATCGCCGCTCCCGCCGCCTCGGCCGAAGGTAGTCCATACGTCTCGTCGTGCAGCGCGCGATACGACGGCATGTACCCGCTCTGAACTATCGCTCTGATGAACAATCCGCGCGCGGGCGGACTCGCGAGCAGCGCAATGACGCTGAGTCCACCGGCCGACTCACCGGCGATTGTGACCTGCTTGGGATCGCCCCCGAATGGGGCGATGTTGTCGTGCACCCAATGTAATGCCTCAATCTGGTCGAGGAGCCCGTAGTTGCCGGACAAACGTTGCGACGACTCGGCACTCAGCGCCGGATGCGTTAGATACCCCAGGAGGCCGAGCCGATAGTTGATTGAGACAACGACAACTCCCTGCTGAGCGATCTTCACGCCATCGTACATGGGTTCAGAGCTGCTACCCCCCACCAGCGCGCCTCCGTGAATCCAAACCATGACCGGCAACTTCCGCGCACCGGGCGGTGCCCAGACATTGAGAGTCAGGCAGTCTTCGCTAAGCGTTGCCAGGCCGCCAGAGTAGATGCTGGTCGGCTGTGGCGGAGGTTGTAGGCAGGCGTACCCGAACTCCCCGGCGTCGCGCACGCCGTCCCAAGCAGACACAGGAACCGGTGGCCGCCAGCGCAAGTCACCTGTCGGGGGCTTGGCATATGGAATGCCTTTGTAGGCAGCCACATGAGAGTTTGCGTCGGTGACTCCCTGCAGAATTCCCGCGTGGACGCGGACCTGCGGCCGTGGTGACTCACTCGCGCCAACGGCCGACGCCACCCCGACGGCGAGGCACACCCAAACAACCCCCTGCAGTGTCATGCGCATCATCGTTGGGCTCTCAATATTGGTAGCCGAATCGTACACCCAACGTCCTCGGCCGCAGGATCGCATACCGACTATCAACGAAGCCTTCCGGATGGATATACACGACCGCATCGCTGTTGGTCAGGTTCTCGACGTACAAGGTCGTCGTGGTCTTACCGATCCCGATTCCGGTCTGCAGGTTGACATACGTGTAAGAGTCGGTGTGTCCATAAAGCGGGCTGAGTTTTCCGGTGCCCGGCGAGTTGGGAAAGCCGTTGGGAAACGAGCCGACATGCTCAATCTGGAAGCTGCTGAATCCAGTGGTGGCATTGGTCAAATGGTAGCTGTAGGTGCCGAAAAGCGATCCCTGCAGATGCGGCGACGCCAGGCGCGCGTCCTTCACGGCTCCCGAGATCACCGCCTCCTCAGGGGACAGCTCCGTCACCTTGGCATCGTTCAGTGAGCCGTTCAGCCCCAACACCAGGTCGTGAATGGGACTGAAGGTGATTTCCGCCTCCAACCCCTTGCTGGCGGCGCGCCCAACGTTGGTCGCAAACTGGACCGAATCCGAGGGGCGGTTGGCCTGAACCTGGATGTTCCGCCAGTCTATGTAATACGCGGCAAGATTCGCAGTCAGCCGCGCATCCAGCCAATGCCCCTTCAGGCCGAGCTCATAGTTGGTCAGACCATCCGAGCCGGCTCCAGAGGGAATGACAAGATCATTCGGGTTGACGGTACTGACACTGCCCGCACGCGAGTTGTAGACCGACGTCCGATAGCCGGTAGACACCGTGAAGTATTCCGTCAGGTTGCGCGATGGCTCGTAGGAGACGCTCGCTTTCCATGACGCCTTTTCAGCTGAGGGATAGTGAGTGGTTGACGCTGGGACAGGCGCGAGAACTAACGGCCCAGCAGCGTGAGCCAGCGCGTAAGCGAAATACAGTGAATTGCTACCTGCAAAGTTTTCCAACGTTCCGCCATACTTGCCATAGCGAAAACCACCGGTGACCGAGAGCTTGTCCGTCAGATGAAAGGTGAGGTCACCGAAGCCGGCAAGCTCGTAAGTGCGCGTATCGCTGGGAAACGTAGCGAAGGTCGCGTTGGCCGGCAGGCCCGTGATCCCGCGCGCGGCGAGGAATTCCGGACTCGACAAATCCGCACCCCGAAGATTGACATCGCGGTGCAGATAGAAACTGCCCAACACCCAGTCAAACCGGCCACCCGAGTTGGAGACCAGCCGTGTCTCCTGAACGAACGTTCTCGCCTGCCATTCGTCCTGGAGGTAGAAGGGAATGGTCCGCCCGAAGGTGCCGGCAAGGTCGACGATGAAGCGGGTACCAGCGATCGAGTAGGTCGACGAGCTGATCAGGTCGGCGCCACCAAACTTGTAGTCGAGAGTCGCGTTGTAGATCTGCGTCTTCGACGTGTAGAGGTCAGGGGTCGTGGAGAAACGCTTGCGATCTCCTAACAACGGGTTCGACAGCGAGGCGTCCTTGGGATCGCTATCCTCGTAGGAGCCCAGCAACCGAATGCTGAACCGATCGGTCGGCTGCCATAGGAGGATTGCACGTCCGCCCGCATCCGTCAGCGAATTGGAGTTTTTAACTCCCGTTCCGACGTTGTCGAGGTACCCATCCTCGTTCCGGTAGAAGCCAACAACGCGCAACCCAAGCGTGTCCGTGATCAGTGGGATGTTGACCATGCCGTCGTAGCGCTGGCGAATGCCGCCCCCATCGGGCGTGTCGCCAAGATCGACTTGCGCGGCCGCATCGTAGTGCGCAAGGTCGGGACTATGCGTCAGGATGCGCAGCGCGCCCGACAGCGAACCCGATCCAAACAGCGTACCCTGAGGACCGCGAAGGAATTCGACTCTTTCGACGTCGAACAGGCTGGGATTGAGCGTGACCGTGTTGCCGATAGTGCTGAGCGGCAACTCATCGAGATACACGGTCGTGGTGGTCTGCAACCCAGCGCCCCACCCGTTGGTTGAAATGCCACGGGCAGTGAGGCGGAAGTTGTTGTCACTGGCAACGTTGAGCACGGCGCCCGGCGTCTCCCGCGCAATTCCCTCCAAGCCGACGATGCCCTTCTGCGTCAGCTCCTCTTGCGAGAACGCGGTGACGCTGAGCGGCACGTCCTGGAGACGTTCGGTACGGCGGGTTGCCGTTACGACGACTTCGTTGAGGGCGTATCCGCTGTCAGTCGTCTGCCCAGTGCTTTGGGTATTTGCCGCAGCGGTTGTGTTCGTGTCGCCCGCCGGCGCTGTGGTGACTTTGGCCGCCCCGAAGACAGGAGTCGATGCCATGGTCAATATAATCAATAACTTAACGCAATCCAAGCAGTTCATTTCCCCCCCTTTCACTGCCGCGCCTTAGTGACGCTGTTTCCCCCCAATCAGCGAGACGGCCTCTCGCCTACGCCCGGAGAGTAAACACTGACTGACGAGTAAGTCAATATTAGCGCAGCGGGCAGGACGCGATTTCGCCCAGCTCCCGCTTGGTGGGTACGGCTTAAGTGGAGAGTTCAGGGACTGGCGCGCCGACGCGGGGGGCGGTTCTTCTGGCGCAGTAGCGCCCAGAGCCCGGGACGATGCCGCCGTTGGTGGCGGACAAGACCCGTCAACGGGTCAAGTTATATCGGCGCGGCTGCGACGGGCGTCGAAGTCAGTTTGAAGTCGCTCCCACAACTCAATCAACGGCCCGGTGAATACACCATTCGCGCGATGAAACAGTACAGCGGGCAAGGCAGTGTTGCTCAGCCTCATCGAGCCCTTGATTGGCGCCTCTGCGTCATCTCGCAGAATGTCGCGCCTCAATGCGGCGATGATTTGATTACGCAGCGGAGAACCTCCGATTCGACCGCGCAGCAACTCCTCTTCGGTTATCGGCGCCGGCGGCCGAGTCTCCGACGGCAGAAGAGTAACCAGCGCCAGCTCTACGTCAGCGCGAAGATCATCTACCGTATAGCGAGAAGCGCCGGCGCCGGCTGCATCCAGCGCGAGTAACCTGCGAAATTCCGGGTCCATCGTGCAATCCGGCGAGAATACCGCCTCTCCCAGCCGCTTCGATCCCAGCGAGGCGACGCCATGGAAACGGCATCCAACAAACCGCGTGCTCTTGTCGAACTCACAGCGGACGAAAGTCAGATTCTCGAATCGACACCGCAGAAACTCGACGCCGCGAAAATTGAAATTTGTCAATGTGTCGGAAAAGTGCAGGCGCGAAATGGGCCCGCCGATGATCCTCTGGAAGAGCTGGCGGCGTTCCAACTTATCGGCGCCTCGCGGCAGTTCCTCGTTCACGGCCAGAATGGCCAACGAGGCGGCAATCGATGATTTGCAGGCCGGACTGCGCCCGTCGTCCGCCTCTATGTCGATCAGCTCGACGACGACAGCCTTGAACGGCTCGAAACCCTTGGTGCTCGGCGCAAGCAGATAAAGCAGAAATCCCGCGATCTCGAAATGCAGCTGGCGCAGATCCCGTATCCTGTCGAGAAAATTCCCCAGGACCGTGTGGCGCCGCTGCGCCAGCAGGGAGAGCACTCGTCGAGCGACAAACAGATAGTACAGCTGGTTTTCGCTGAACACCCACCGGTGATCCTTGCGTTGTTTCAGCAGAGGGTGGTACGCAAGTTTGCCCGCCCGTGCGCCGTCGGTCCCCAGCACGATCGCCGCCTGTTCAACATCGAAGTCACATACCGTCTGCAGCAACAATGCGAAGGTATCGGTGGACGCCCCCGCCTCGACAGCCGTCGCCTCCGCGAGCTCTTCGAACAGCTTCAGCTGCTTGCGTGCCGGAATTCCGAGTCCCAGCCGCAGGTCCTCGCGAGCGCAGAACGACTCGCAAACCCAGTCGAGCGGTTTCTCGACCGGATTGTCACTCATTTCAACATGGGCAGTCTCCAATCTCGAGGACAGATCCGCGATCAGAGAAAGGAGAAAACCGCGGCCGACAAGACTCATGCCGCTGCCGCTGCGTGCGGTCTTCAGCTTGTCGAAGACGCTCAAAGCCGCATTGACGGCGTCTTCGCGCCCGTCGAGCCGGCGCTCGAAGTACTTGAGCGCGTGTTTACGATCGAACGGCTCGATCGCAAACACACTCGCCCGCAGCCCGATGTCTTCCTTGAAAGTAGCAAACACCTCGGCGCCTGCTGCTTCCCAAAAGGCGGTTCGCGACGTCAACAGGATCTGGGACGAAGTACTGACGGCCAGATCGCGAAAGCTCTGCAGCACCTCGGGGGCGCTCACATTGCCGGAGCGACGCAGGACGTATTCGTCGAAGCCGTCGAAGATCAGCGTGAACGAGCCACTCTTCTGGGCAACCTTGACGAAGGTCTCCTCCGCGCCCTCAGTCCAGGGAATGGGTGCATTGAAGTGCTGCAGCGCATTCAAAATAGTCTTGAATATGGACTGCAAATCCCCCGGAGCCATTGTCTGCCATTGATTGGACGACACCAGCAGAGGAATGCGCCCCTTGAGAGCGGTGATTTGTGCGAGATACGAGCAAAGATAGGTCTTGCCCTGTCCAGGCTCCGCTACCAGCACGTTGAGCTCAGGAGTGGCGCGGTTCTCTGCATCATGGCCGCGAATCAAATCCTTGACGCGCACACGCCTGGCAGCCGTACCGTTTGCCAGCGTCACCAGTTCCGGCTCGACATAGTCGTGCATATCGAGGCCGCGCAAGCTCGCGAGATAGACAGTGAGTTGCTGATCCGCAAGCGATACGAAGAACGCCCGCATTCCTTGCCGCGGTATCGAGTCCGACGCCTCGGGATAGGTCAACGATGGAAATCGCTTGTTCTCGACGAGCGAGTCGGCATAAACAATCTGCCCCGTGGCGGACTCGCGCAACCTCCCCCGCAAAGCCTTTACCGCTCGCGCCAACTCCTCCCGTGCACTGAGTCCCGGCATCAGGTAGAGCAGAAACAACTTCATGTTGACCAGTCCAACACGCACGTGACACTCGAAAATGCACCACCGCCCCGCCTCGAGCTCGACCGCCTCCCGGCCGATTGCCAAAACCCCCGTGCGGTTCACCAGCTCTATCAACTCCCTGAAATCCAGATCCATGTTGACAGATCCTCAGCCAATCACGAAGTCGGGATCGACGTTGACACGGCAATGCCGCGTCAGCATCGGGTGTATGGCCACCAACGTCTCCCCGGGCAGGTCCGGGATCCATGACGGCCGGGAGGTGGCTTTGTAGCTGAACTCGCAATCGATGGGCCGCTTCTGACCGTTGATGATCTGATAGCAGGCGCTGGGATCCTGGGAGCTGCCGGGCACCATCAGTTGCACAATGCCCAGGGCCCCACACTCATATAGAGCGCTCAGACGCAGTCCCTGCTTGCCGCGCAAGCGTGCCTCCAGGGAATTCAATGTCGTGACATTCGTCAGACCGGCCAACGAGTCCAACATCTCCTTCAACATTGGAAACTTCAGGGCATACTCCCGGATGAAGAGGTCACTGGCCTCAATGGATACACTGACGACATGCTTGATGATCGTCTCACCGACCGGCTTCTGCCATTGCGCGGGTGGCGATACCTGCCAGCGTGCGGACTCCGCAATAGCCTTGGCATACATGAGCAGCTGGCGCGGACGGTACATCGTGTGGCGGATCAGGAATTCCAACGTCAATTGGCCGTTCGGTAACATCTCAGGAAGCAGATCGCTCAACTTGGTATCTGCTTTTCCGCCTGCGCGCTGACACGCTGCCGCCAGTCTTCGCTCCAACAGGCTTGTCAGCGATTCGGGATCCCAGTGCAGATGCGCCTGCATGCCGCCGTACTGGTCCATATCGCGATCAGACACCGCCAGGAACAACTCGCGCGGAACCAGCACCTTGACCGAAAATGCGTGCTTCAATGATTGATCACGCGCGATATGGCGAACCGCGTTGATTATGGTATTCAACACGAAAGCATGCGCCTCGTGATCGGACTCCTTTACCCGATCGAGGCCGTCCACAACCAGGCATACGTGCCGCCTGTCGCCCACCAGAAGTCCGGCCGCGGCCAAACAAGCGGCAGTGAACTCATCATCGTCCGGAAGGTTTTCCAGACGCGAAAGCTCCAACCGCGTGAGCCCACCGCGCAGCGGCGGCTCAGCGGCCGGCTCTCTGCGCAGCAGACATTCGTCCAGATATCTCTTTGCTCTTATGAGATACCCAAGCAGCGTATCGTGAGCTTTGGGCTCAATCGCATTTCGTGCCAATACCGAGCGGATCGTCTCGAGTGCATTTTGCTCGCGCTCGTCACTTGGATTTACCCTGACTGACACATCGTGCATGCAATGCAGCAGAAACAGGTGCCGCCAGTAATTGGCGAGCAGCATCCCATCGTCAATGCTCAGCTCACCAACGAGCGCGCGAACCTGCGACCTCACTCTTTCGTGTCGGAACTCGGTCAGATCGAGCCCGGGATAGGTAATATCGGACTCCGATTGCAACTGCGTGAGATAGCGCAGCAATGCTGACTTCCCGCTCCCTTTCGCACCCAGCACAATCGGGATGTTGCGCCGTGCGGCAGCCATGAAGTACGGCGTATACATCCAGTGCTCGCGGAAGTGCTCCTCGTCCTGAGCTGAAAACTGGTCCAGGTCAAACATATGCGCGTGATTCCCTGGATCAGCGCCGTTTGCCGCTGATTGCCAGGGACTTGATCCAGACATACGCAAGACTGGCAAGTACGAGCAGCAGCCACTGCAGCGACACCCACAAGACGGCATTACCCGACTGCGCATCCCCCTGCATCGTCAATATTTTGGCGGAGAATATCAGCGCCAGCAGTGCTGACATCAGCATGAGGAACATGAGGAAGCTGGCAACTCCTCGGTTGTATATGGACCGGGAATTTGCTGCGGGCTCCATATCGAGAAACAGCAACTGCACGGTGACAATGATGATGAAGACCGTGGCAATGCCCCACTCGGCGGAGCAGAAATATCCGACGTCCGCATGAGTCTTCACGAACATGCGCTCGACAAATAGATAAATGGCAACGGGCGCGACCATCAACATCCACTCGCGCACCGCAGTAAGGCTGGGAGATTCCGGCACAACGCCGTTCATGGGAAAAGCTGCATCGAGATTCCTCAATCCCTGAGCACGGGCTGCGATTCTGGCTGTCTTGGTCGCAGCCTCTACTCACTTGGCGGGATGTTAGCGCGCGCTGGATGCAGTTGTCACGCAGCCAGCATGCGCTGCAGCGCACCAAAGGCTTGCTCGAGAACCTAACACCTCGCGCGCAACCGTCAGGGAAACTGCCGGCCGTTTGACGCGTTATTACCCATCTTGGCAAGGCCTAACCGCATGATCTACGTAGGAACTGCAGCCTGGAGCAACCCTCCCGCGGAACGCCGCCGACGCATCGACGGCGCGTCTCATTTGGAGCACTACGGAGGTCGGTTTAGCGCCGTTGAGATCAATTCATCCTTCTATCGATCGCACCGACGAACAACGTATCAAAATTGGCAGGAGGCAACGCCGGCGCGATTCCGCTTCTCGGTAAAGATGCCGCGCACAGTGACGCATGAGTGTGCTCTGCGCAACTGTCGCGCCGAGGTGAAGCAGTTCCTGGGAGAGATCGCAGGCCTCGGTCACAAGCTGCGAGTCATATTGGTACAGACACCCGCCAGTCTCGCATTCGAGGCTGCGGTGGCCTCGCGGTTCTTTGCGGCGTTGAGCTCATCAAAGACTTACAAAATTGCCTGTGAGCCCCGGCATCCGAGTTGGTGGACGGCGCGCGCAGACGCTTTGTTGCGTCGTCAGGGTGTTGCACGAGTCGCGGCAGATCCGGCCAGAAGCCCAGAGGCTGCAACACCGGGCGGCGCAAAGCGGTTGGTATACTATCGACTGCATGGATCTCCGCGTATGTACTATTCCTCGTACAGCGCGGAATATCTGCGGACCCTGGCGACTACATTGACGCAACCGAGCTCAGAAACGCGAGAGGCTTGGTGCATTTTTGACAATACGGCGAGGCATGCGTCTTGGGACAATGCGCGACTGCTTGGCCGTTTGGTCGGCGCAGACAGTTCAGCTCCAACACGTTGAACGCGTCTGAGGCTGCCGTGAGCGCCGTGGCGGCACTGTCGCCATAATGCGTCACCGCTACGACTGGGGCTAAAGTCCCCTGGCGGTCTGCCGACAACCCATTACGTACTGCTGAGCTATGCTGATCTGCAGGTTGATCGGCTCATGGTGATCTACTTTTCAGTCCTGCTGCTGACTGCTGCAATTGCCGCCTCTGGGATGGCGCTGCGACCCCTGTTTCGCAGGACGCCTGGCCCGAGTGCGGCTCGGCCACCCGTTGCGGTTGTGCCCGAGCTACCCCCCGAGAGCCCCCCCGAGCTGCCGCCGGAGCTGGAGCACCTGCCCGAACCCCCGGTACTGGAAGCGGCCACTGTAGAAATTCTCGAGCCGGCTGAAATAACCAAGCGATTGCGGCAGCTCGAGTTGGGCGTCCAGGATCTCGGACCCCCGCTGCCCGATGACGATCCCCTCGTTACCACTGCACTCGCCGCAATCAGCGATCCGGCCACTCAACGGCGGTACACCCCCCGGCGTCCGAACCTGTTGCCGCAACTGATGCGCGCAATCAATGACGAGGAAGTATCGCGCCGGGAGCTATCTGCCATCATCGCCCGGGATCCGGCCATGGTGGGCAGCTTGTTGAAGATGGCAAACAGCGCCTACTACCGCGTCGCCTCCGGACAGGTCGAATCGATTGAGCGGGCGGTCGTCATATTGGGAAGCGATGGTCTGCGTTCACTGGTTGCCGCTTCGCTGATGCAACCGATCTTCCAGGTGCACAGCGCGAAGGTATTTGCGCGTTTTCCGGAAATCGTCTGGGAACATGCCCAGCGTTCAGCGCACGCGGCCATTCCCCACGCCGCGCTGGTTGAAAGGACGGATGCCTTCGCCGCGGAACTGCTCTGCCTGATCACCGGGTTGGCGGAGATAGTCCTGTTTCGTGCCGCGATGGATCATTGCACGAACACATCCACGTCCCGTCAACATCGACCTGCGCCGCAACTAATCGCCGCACTCCTCGCCTCACAGGCTGCCATGTTTGCGTGGCGACTCGGCGTCGAATGGGAGCTATCGGAGCTGATGGTGGCTGCCCTCGAAGAGCAGATTGTCGACTCCGAGCCGACTACGAAGCTGGGCCGCTCGCTACGCTTCGGCCGCTGCGCCGGCGCATTGGCCGTGTTGCATTCCAACTCCATTGTGGACGACGTGACGGTGCGACTCTCGCTACCCGAGGCGGGACTGTCACCCTCACATCTCAAATGCATGTGGACACGGCTTTTGCAGGAGCATGAAGATCCGCGGATGGCGCGCAAGAGAGCTGCTTGAGCGCGGTTACTCCAAGCCCTTCCAGACGGGGCGACGCTTGCCAAGAAAAGCATCGATACCCTCAGACGCGTCCTCGTCCATCATATTCCGAGCCATCACATCGCTTGCGTATTCGTAGGCGGCGCTGAGCTCCATTTGCTTTTGACGATAAAACATCGTCTTGCCGTATCGGATGGCTGCCGCGCTTTTGCTTACAATCTCCCCCGTCTTGCGGTCGATGGCCTCATCCAACTGACTCTCAGGAACAGCCTCATTGATGAGTCCCCAGTCAGCCGCAGTTGGAGCATCGATGAACCGGCCGGTGACCAGCATATCGAACGCCCGTTTAGTCGATATGTTGCGTGACAGGGGAACCGAAGGAGTCGAACAGAACAGGCCAACGTTGATGCCCGACACGGCGAAACGAGCCGTATCCGCGGCGACGGCCATATCGCAGGCCGCCACGAGCTGGCAACCTGCAGCAGTTGCTATTCCATGCACTCGGGCAATCACTGGCACCGGGAGTGCCTGGATGCTCTGCATCATCTGACCGCAACGATCAAACAGCGTCTTGTAATACAACTCGCGCGCTTTGCCACGCATTTCCGACAAGTCGTGCCCTGCGCAGAACGCCCTACCCGCACCAGCGATCACGACACACCGAATGTTCGCGTCACCTGCAATCGCATCGAGTTCCTTCTGCAATGCTTCGAGCATCGATTCGGATAGCGCATTGAGCTGCTGCGGTCGGTTCAACGTTAACGTCGTAACGCCGTGGCGATCTTGTCTGATCAGAACTCCGTCGGAAGTACCGACGTCATGTGACGCTGTGTTCATGTGTATGTTCCGTATCGCCTATTGGGAACGACTATCCCATATTGGTCGACCGGATACATCACAGCGGAACGCGGGGTCGCAACTACGTTGCCAACCGCCGGTGTCACCTCACCGTTGGCTGCGCTCAACCCGTGGTCACTTGAATGCTCAGACGCAGCAAGTAGTGAGGGAAGGCGAAATTGTGCAGATAGTCGAACAGGTCATTGTGAAACAGCCGCATGACATGGTCACGCTGCGGATCATTCTTCCAGCGCCCGAGTGGCCAGAACTCAAAATTACCAATAGGCCGGCCGTTGCTGATGCCGCCGGTCTGCCCACTCAGATTCTGCTGCAACTGACCGGCCAGGCTGCTGCCGACTGATTCCGCCAATGCGGGGTCAAGCGAAATGGCTGTTCGAACCGGAAGTCGTCCGGATATCGCGCGCAGAAACGAGTTGAAGGAAGCTATGCCACTGCTGTGGGTAAATCCCTCTATCAAGCGTGGTTGAAAGGCGCCTTGCGTTGCGGCAGCGATGCCGGCGAGCGTATCTGCGATCACCTGGCCGTCGGTTGCAAAGGGCCCAAGCTCCGGATCGGCTTTACCGCCACCACTGAGAGTCCGCACTGGGACCAACAGCGCCATGGGACGGTCACTCCCCAAGACCTGCGATCCATAACACGCCTGAACCTTGCCGAACCGCATATCCATGGTGATTGGATCCATTCCATTGATGAGCGCGACGGCGTCGCGGATCAACGGGACGGACCGCGGATCGTTGCCTTGCAACTTCGTGAAGAACTCGAAGTTCTGGCCGATGGTGGGCAGAATTCCGATCATTACCCGGTCAGGCACGCCGTTCTCGGGCAGCAACAAGATCCACGATCGCGTGATGCTGCCGGCGGTGGCCGCGAATACACCCATCCGCCCCTGCATCGAAGGCTGATAGGAAAAGGTGGGAGTGTTGTTCACCACCCTCGGCAAAAAGCTGCCTTCATTGATGACATTGAGGCCGAGCAGGGTGACCGGCTGGCAGTGCGACGGCGTGGAATCGGCGCCCATGACCTTGTCGGTAATTGGTGTTATTGAGACGGTCAACGGCGTCGACCTCGCGGTTGTACTGAACGCACCTATTACAACGCGAATGCGGCGAAATCCGGACATGCGCCCACGACACACCTGCCCAGAACATCTAAGTCGCGGATTTAGAAAGGGAATCAACCGTGACCGATGACTGCCGTCGTAGAATATTTGTATTCTTCGTGCTACAATAAAGGCACTTAATGGCTTACGAAGTTCACATCTGTGCCCACTCCCCACTATCCCGCCGCCGCCGTGCGCAGAGCCCTGCACAAGCTAGGTGGAAACATCAAAGATGCGCGCCGCCGCCGCCGGCTCCCCATGGCAGTGGTAGCCGAACGCGCCTTTACGTCCCGCTCGACGCTTCAGCGCATCGAAGCAGGGGACCCGAATGTCGGCATTGGCATCTATGCCGCGGCACTGAATGCACTAGGCCTTCTCGACGGAATAGGAGACATAGCCGACATCGCACATGACACCGTAGGCCAGGCGCTCGCCACCGCCGAACTCCCAACTCGCGCGCGTATTCGTCGGCAGTCTCGAAAAGATTCCAATGCCTGACATCGAAGTCCACATCGAACTCGAAGGCCGCGTTCGACGTGTCGGTCTGGCACGTCTCAACAAAGTCCGAGGCACAGAAACCATCACGTTCGAATACGCCGAGGGATGGCTCGCCGACCCCGATTGCTTTTCGATCGAACCAGCCCTCGCACTCACACGCGGAACCTTTCCGCCTCCGCCTGGCCAACCGCTCTTCGGCTCGATTGGTGACTCAGCGCCGGACACCTGGGGACGCCGCCTCATGCAGAGGGCGGAACGTCGTCAGGCCAGCCGCGAACATCGAGCGGTTCACACTCTAACCGAATCGGATTATCTACTGGGCGTCTCAGACGAGACTCGTCTCGGCGCACTCCGTTTTCGTTGGGTGGGCGATGAGGCGTTTCAAGCGCCACGGCGTAGCGGCGTCCCCGCGCTCATCGAACTCGGCCGACTGCTTCAAAGCACCGAACGAATTTTGCGCGACGAGGAAACCGACGAGGATCTACAGTTGATATTCGCTCCTGGATCTTCGCTCGGCGGAGCGCGCCCCAAAGCGTCTGTCATCGATCAACATGGCCACCTCTCCATCGTCAAGTTTCCGAAAGAAACTGACGAATACAGTATGGAGACATGGGAGGAGATTGCCTTCCGCTTGGCGGATGCGGCTGGCATAGCCACACCTCACCACGAGATCCTGCAGGTTGCAGGCAAGGCAGTTCTGCTCTCGCGCCGCTTCGATCGCACCGGCGCGTTTCGCTTTCCCTTCCTCTCGGCGATGTCAATGACCGCATCAAGAGATGGCGAGCGCGGCAGTTATCCAGAGATTGTTGACGCACTCACCCGTCATGGTGCACGGGCGAAATCCGATGCTCAGGCGCTTTACCGGCGCGTCACGTTCAATGTCATGATTTCAAACGTGGACGACCACCTGCGCAACCACGGCTTTTTGTGGCTCGACCGGACAGGCTGGTCCCTGTCTCCGGCCTACGATCTCAATCCCGTGCCGACCGACATGAAAGCGCGCATTTTGACCACCAACATCAACCTCGATGAAGGCACCTGCTCCCTCGATCTGCTCGAGGAGGCAGCGGAATACTTCAGTTTGGGATTACATCAGGCGCGGGCCATCATCAAGGACGTTGCGAAGGCCACCGCGAAATGGAGAGACGTGGCGCAAAAAACAGGCGCACGCGCGTCTGAGATCCACCGCATGGCGAGCGCATTCGAACACGAGGATCTGCGCAGAGCCCTGGCCCTCTGAGCGCGAAATCCACAAATGGATCCCGCACACTCGAAGAACCACCGCGCCGTCATGACTTTGGGCGACCTCTGGGCGAGCCATGGCTCACGGGCACCTTGTCTGGCTCATAACACTCGATCGAGACACACACGCGCTCGTTGTCTCGATCGCAGAAGCAAAACGCGTATCTTGTCAGCTCATCGGCGTGCCAGCCATCAGCCACCAGCCGCTGACGTTCCTCTGCCAGCGCCCGCTTTAAATCGGTCCCCGGAGGCAGCTCCGTAAACCGGACGGGGAGGCTTACCCTGTCCCGGACAACAAGCCAGCGCCGCTCTGGGACGGATGCTAGTGGATCGGGGATACCACGGTATCTAGGCATGGAAGGTAGCATGCCAAATATCCTGTAGTCCTCAGCAAACCCTCAGCGGGACAACTGTATACGGGCAGCGGAGATTTCGCCGCAGCCCCACGACCTGGGCCTTTTCCTGCGGCGGCCGCCGACTAGAACAGTTCCACGTCGGCACTCAATGCGGTAACTACCAGTTCGCCGTTTGCGACCAGATGTTCGAAATTCCACACGCAGTTGCGCCCATGCTGCTTGGCATAGTACAGCGCGGCGTCGGCCCGCTGGATGCACGTGGTCGGCACATCCTGTTCAGTTACTTGAGTGTTGCCTATGCTGATAGTCACACGACCCACTTGCGGGAACTCGTACAATTCAACAGCTTGCCGCAAGCGCTCCAGTGCTATACGTGCACCCTCCGGACTGGCGTGTTCCAGCATGATCACAAACTCCTCCCCACCGAAGCGAAACAAGTAATCCGCTCCGCGGAAAGTGCGTTGCATCAGCCGGCTCACGAGCAACAGAACCTCATCTCCGAAGAGATGACCGTAACCGTCATTGATGGCTTTGAACCTGTCGATGTCCACGAGCGCAAGCCAACTCGGTTCGTCGGTGGCCTGCAGCGCACACGCCCGCCGCAGAGTCTTCTCAAACCGCGACTCAAAGGTCTTGCGATTCAAAAGGCCCGTCAGCGTGTCAACCTCCCCGTAGTCCAATAGCGCCAGGTGATTTCTGAGGATTCGCAATACTCCCTTGACCATATCAGCATCGCGGGGTGTTATGGCCTGGCGCGTATCGATGGCCAGGATGCCCAGCATGCATTGGGCACCACGCACCGGAAACAATGTGAGATGGCGTCCGTTTTTCTTCGCGCAGCGCACCGGCTTTTCCGACTGAATGCATTCCTGCCATGCTGGATCGTGATTGAGAGGCAGAGACTCCTCGGAGCCGTCCTGCGGCAATGAAACCGAGTCTGAATGGCTTGCGCGCAAGGTCAAACTAACCGTCACGCGTCTGTCCTGCTCGACCTCGCCGAGCCTGTAAATGGTAATGGAGTTTGCTTCCAGGAATTGCAGCAGGAGTTTCGCAATTGCCCGGTCGAGGTCCTCCCGGTCCCAGTGAGCTGTTGTCTCGGCAACACTGTCGATCAACAACGATGTTTCCATCAACTCGCTCCAGACGGTTCAGGTTGGCTACTCGGCCATCTGCTCAGGATAGACCGTGTCCAGGGTGGCGCCAAGTGATTGGTTGCGTTTCAGCTTGTGGTCAAACACTTTGTTTGCGCCGCATCAAACCCGGCCGGACTCGTTCTGGGTCGCGCCCCCGATGACTCTGAATAGCACGTCAAAGTCGACCGGCTTGACGAGGTGCGCATCGAAGCCTGACTGTCTGGCGCGCTGAATATCTTCGGCCTGCCCGTAACCGGTGAGCGCGACGATCCGAGCTGCGCTGCCGGCTCTGCGCATCTGCCGTGCGACTTGATAGCCGTTCATGTCAGGTAAACCAATATCCAGCAGAACGACCTCGGGCCTGAAACTCGGAAATCTTTCGAGTGCCGCATTGGCCGTGTAAACGACACAGACTTCGTGGCCGTCCAGTCGCAGCAGGTCCGCAATTGAACCAGCCGCATCAACGTTGTCGTCGACCACGAGGATGCGTCTCGGAGGCAATACACTCTCCACGACCTGTTCAACCGGCAGGTCCGTGACCTCGATCCTCGGGAGGCGTATCTCGAAAGTGGAGCCCCTTTCCAGGCCCGCGCTCGCTGCTGCGACCGTTCCGCCATGCATTTCGACCAGTCTTTCGACCACAGACAATCCTATCCCCAATCCCCCTTCCGACCGGTCCAAGGAGCGCGCGCTCTGCACGAAGAGACCGAAAACTCTCGGCAGCAAATCTTCAGGTATACCAATCCCGTTATCGCTGACCGAAACGACGGCATTCGAGCCTTCGCCGCGAGCTTCCAGGCGAATCTCACCGCCATCGCCCGTGTACTTCACGGCGTTTGTCAGAAGGTTTGTCACACATTGGATCAATCGCGCGTTGTCTCCATCGACATACAGCTTGCCGGGCTCCGAGGATACGATCATCCGATGCCGCTTCTGCGCTACCAATACCTCGACACTTTCCAGCGCTTCAGAAACGATGGAGTGAAGGTCAAGAGGTTGCCTTTGAAGCTCAATTCGCCCCTGCGTGATTCGGGATACATCCAGAAGATCGTCGACCAGTCGTTTCAGATGCATAACCTGACGCTTCACCACATCCACGGCCGCCCGACCGCTCATCTGCGGAGGAAAAACGCGGGACAATATTTCACTGGCGGTTTGAATCGGCGCGAGTGGATTTCTGAGCTCGTGCGCCAGCATCGCCAGGAATTCGTCCTTGCGTTGGTCGGCGATTCGCAGCTCATCCTCTGCCGCGCGCAGAGCCGTGAATTGGTCCCTTATCTGATACTGCCTGCGGCGACCCCGAATGGCAGTCTGCACCGCGCTGACCAGGGTCCGTGTCGAGGTTGGTCGATCGAGGATGGTGACATTGGTGAGCGCCGCCACGAATCCCTCGACTGCCTCGGACTTGCGATCGGTCCGACTCAACAGGATCGTCGGCGTCTCGGACCACGCAGCCTGAGAGTTCAATGCGGCAATGATCGCCGCCGAACGTGGATCGGACGCGACCGCATCGGTGATGACAATAGCTCCTACGCCACCCGCAATTTGTGCGCCAAGCTCCAGCGGGTCCGTGTAGACCGTACATTGGATGTTATAACGCTCGAGGATCTGGCAGGTGACTTCCCCGTCGCGCCGGGTAGGAGGCAGAATGACGACCCGGTCTTCCGCTTGGACTGCCACTTCATACGTCATGATTTTGTGATGCCGATGAGCCTGCATGCGACTCCGGACGGCGTTCGGTTGGTACACCGGTCAGGACTCCCCGCAGCTCCAATAGCGGCTCGCTCAGATGGATTCCGTCGTCTTCGAACCACAACTCGCGAATCGACTCCTCATGGGCTCCAGTGCGCTTCTTCAAGACGGAGATTGCTTTTTTTACCATGCCGGAATGCTCAAAATAGCGCAGCACCACCACGGTATCGGCAAGGTAGCTGGCATCGATTGGCGACACCATGTTATTGCCCATCATGCCGCTCTGGGCAACAACCAGGAACGAGGCGACCCCTTTATTGTTGAGGTATGACAGCAACTCGTGGAGTTGCGCGGTCAGGTAACTACTATGCGGCATTGCGTTGAGATAGCCATTCAGACTATCTATGACCACGACACGCGCCTGTTGGCGCTCAACTGAATCGCGCACCACGTGCACGAATTCGCCAGGGGATATTTCTGCAGGATCGATTTGTCTTATCAGCAGCTGTCCGGGGCCCGCACCTTCGGCAAAATTGAGCCCGATTCCCTTCGAGCGGGTGAGCAAGGCCCGTTTGGTTTCGTCGAAAATGAAGGCCGCTGCATGATCCCGGCGAGCTGTCGCGGCGGCCGCGTATTGAAATGCGATCGTAGATTTTCCACACCCGGGGGGTCCTATCAAGAGTGTGCTGGTGCCGCGCTCTATTCCGCCCCCCAACAAGGTATCCAGCGGTCGAATGCCACTGGCAATGACGGACTGTTCGTACTGCGCGTGGTGATCGGAGGCGACCAGCCGGGGAAACACCTCAATTCCATCCGGCTTGATTACGAAGTCGTGAAAGCCACTCGCGAAATCGCTGCCACGAAATTTCAGGATTTGCAGCTCCCGACGAACTTTACCGTAGGCAGGGGCTTTGAATTCGAGTGAAATAACACCATGCGCAATACTGTGAAGCTGCAGGTCGGGCCCTTCGGAAGTCCGGTCATCGAGCAGCAGGACCGTACAGTCGCGGCCCACGAAAAATTGCTTCAGGGCGAGTATCTGACGCCGGTAGCGCAGCGAGTTCTGCGCCAGTAACCGCAACTCCGACAGAGAGTCGAAGACCATCCGGGCTGGTTTCAACCGCTCCACCGCTTCGATCACCTTGCGCGTCGTCTCGGTCAGTTCGACCTCCGACGGATTCAGCATGGTGAGCTCGCTTTCTCCGTCGAGGTCCGCGGCATCGGCAACGAGCTCAACTACCTCGATGCCCTCAATTGACCACCCATGAGATTGGGCGCCCGCGACCAATTCCTCGCGGGTCTCGGACAGGGTCACGTACAGGCATTTTTCGCCGCGGGACAGCCCTTCCAGGAGGTATTGCAGTGCAAAGGTTGTTTTACCGGCCCCCGGATCGCCGTCGAGCAAGTAGAGGCGGCCCGGGATGAGACCTCCCCACATGATCGCGTCGAGCCCTGGAACGCCGGTTGCGTATCTCTCATCACGCCGACTGTTCATAAACCTTTACACCCCCGCCTGTGGGCTTGGCTTAGCCGCAAGTGCTCCTGGGGACGAATGCTTCCGAGGGATGCTGGTTCCCGCCAGGCTTTCGGGAGGCGCAATCGGTTGTGGATGACAGTGTTGTGAGAGTTCGGCTGACAGCGCTGCGGGGCAGGCACGGTGCTTGCGCGCAGTTAGCCCGTGGTAACGTGCGCATGGGTGCAAACATTAGCTGAGCTGTGCATCTCACGGCGGGGATGTAGACAATGTCCGAAAACTCCATGTCCGCCGCCAGCGCTGCCAAGCCGCGTGTGCTGTTTGTTGAGGACGAAACCACTCTGCGCGACCACCTGGCAGAGCAGCTGTCTGACGAGTACGTCGTCGACGTCGCCGGAAACGGAAACGAGGCTCTCTTGGCGGTGATGCGCGCCAAACCAGCCATCGTGGTGTCCGACATCGTCATGCCCGATATGGACGGCGTGGAACTGCTGAAAACGCTGCGACAGACGCCGACCACACGCGCCATTCCCGTACTTCTGATCTCGGGGCTGGCCGCAGACGAGCACCGGATAGAAGGCTTCGAGCACGGTGCGGATGGCTTTCTCGCGAAGCCTTACACCGAACGAGAACTACGGGCGCTGATGGGCTCGATGATTCGTTCGGCGGCGTTGCGAGCCGAAACTGCTGGGCGTGCCGCCCGTGAGCAAGCCGAGCACAGTGCCACGCTTGAGCGGGCTGCTCTTCTGGAAAGTATCACCGATGCCTTTTACGCACTGGATCGTCATTGGCGCTACACATATGTAAATCAGCGCGCGCTGGACTACTACTCGAAGGAGCGACGCGACCTGCTCGGTAAATCCATATGGGATGTGTTTCCCATCATGAAGGGCACCACTTTCGAGGAGCAGTTTCAACGTGCAGTTCGTGAGCAATGCTCCGTTTCCTTTGAGATCCTCTCGCCGTTGACGACCCGCTGGGTGGAAGTTCATGCGTATCCTTCAGCGCAGGGACTTGCGGTCAACTTCCGGGACATTACTGCGCGAAAACAGGTCGATGTGGAGCTGAAACGCACGCTGGTCGAGCTGCACGCCCGCGAGGAGCAATTGCGCCATAACCAACTGCAACTGGCTTGGGAAGTGGACTCGATGCGGGCTCTACACGAGCTGGTCAACAATCTTCTCAGCTGCGACAACCTGCAATCCGCTTTCGAAGCCGTGTTGACGGCTGCAATCGACCTCTTCGCGGCTGATATGGGCAGCATCCAACTCTTCGACCCCGAGAGTCGCAATCTGCAGATGGTTGCGCACCAAGGTTTTGGACCGGACTTCCTCGAACAGTTCCGGGAAGTTGGAATTGAACAAAGCCCCGGCGGCGCAAACGCAACGCAACACGGGCAGCCCACAATAATTGAGGATGTGCAAAATACCGCTGAATCGGGTGCTCATCGGGAGATGGCGGCGGCGGCCGGATTCCGGGCCATTCTGGCCTTGCCCGTGACCAGCCGCAACGGCGAGTTGCTTGGTATCCTCTCAACCTGTTTTCGCAATCCCCATCGCCCCGCGGAACGGGCGCTCCACATGGTGGCCCTCTACGCTCGCCAGGCGGCTGAATTTCTCGAGCGCATGAGATTCGAGGCGCAGCTGCTGGAAGCCGACCGCCGCAAGAGTGAGTTCCTTGCCGTGCTGGCCCATGAACTGCGCAACCCCCTGGCTCCTCTGCGCAATGGAATCCACATTCTGCAGCGCCAAGGGTCCGATCGGGAGTTGCTACAACGAACCCTCAACATGATGGGGCGGCAAATATCGCAGCTCACGCACCTGGTCGACGATCTGCTGGATATCAGTCGCATCACCCGCGGAACTGTGCAACTGAAGCGCGAGTCGATTGCGCTGGCTGATGCGCTAGCAAATGCGATCGACACATCGCGGCCGCTCATCGATGCGCATGGCCACCAACTGGTGATTGATGTACGCCCCATCGCGCCAGTTGTCGTTGACGGTGACCCTACTCGTCTGGCACAGATTTTTTCAAACCTGCTCTCCAACAGCGCGAAGTATACGGACCCAGGCGGAACCATCACCCTCACGGTGGAGACCGAGAGCCGCGAGGCTGTTGTGAGTGTGAAAGATACCGGCATCGGGATACCGCCGTATGCACTTGAGCGGGTCTTCGACATGTTTTCGCAGGTGCGCCCCGACGATGCGCGGTCGGACGGTGGACTCGGGATCGGCCTCTCCCTGGTTCGCACGCTGACGCAGCTCCACGGCGGATCGGTTGGCGCGTTTAGCGAAGGTGCGGGCAAGGGCTGCGTTTTCACGGTTCGTTTACCGCTGAAACCCGACTAGACGCGCGCTCTCCCCGACGATTACGGCCCGCCGACCAGGGGCAGAAGCAGATTCAGACCCAGGACACACACCAGCCCGACGCCGCCCGCCACGCTTTCCATCAGCGTCCAGGAGCGAAAAGTATCCCGCAGATCGAGGTGGAAATATTCCTTGAACAACCAGAACCCGGCATCGTTGACGTGTGAGCACATCAGGCTGCCGGCGCCAATCGACAACACCATCAGGTTGGGGTCCACATGGCGGGTAGTAACAATAGGGACCATGATGCTCGCAGCAGTCAGGCTGGCAATCGTCGCCGACCCAAGCGCCACCCGGATCACCAAGGCAATGAGCCACCCGAGTATCAGCGGCTGAAGAGGCACGGTCTGTAGCCAGGCGCCGAGTTGCTCACTGACGCCGGTGTCAACGAATACCTGCTTCAAGGCCCCGGCACCAGCCAGTATCAACAATATGGCGGAAACATCCTTCAACGAGGCAGCGTACGCGTGCATGAGAGTCTTGAGGCTCATGCCACCCGCGACACCCAGGCTGAATGTCGCGTAAATCAGGGAAATCAGCAGAACGACAATCGGCTGACCGGCAAACGCCACAGCCGCCTCGAACCGGAGCGGACCGTGCGGAACATAGGCAACCGCGGTGCTCGCGGTAAGCAACGCAATAGGCAAAAGCGCGGTAAAGCAACTGTTGAGCGGTCCTGGCTGGGTGTGCTCTGACTGACTGCTGTCGGTGAACGGGACCGCAGGCTGCTCCGCCGCCTGGGCGACAGCCTGCGGCGCAATTCCCTTCAGAGTCAGTGCAAGGAGCGGTCCCGCGATCATCAAGGCGACGCCACCCACTATCAGTCCGTAAATCAACGTCAGACCGATGTCAGCTCCAAAGAGCTTGATCAGCGCGATCGGAGCTGGATGGGGCGGCAGAAAGCCGTGCGCTATGGAGAGGCCACACACGAGTGGAATGCCCAGGTGGACAGCGGGCAACTTCGTGCGGGCTCCGAGAGAAAATATCAGGGGAACCAGGACGACAAAACCAACGCTATAAAAAAGCGAAATACCGACGATCAGGCCGGTCAAGGCCAGGGCGATCAGAATGAACCTGTCACCGACTGCCTCGATGAGGGCGGTGGAGATGCTGCGGGCCGCGCCGCTATCGGCGATGATCCTGCCGAACATCGCGCCAAAACAGATGATCGCGGTCAGCCCGCCCAGCATATCCCCGACGCCGCGCTCCAACGACTTGCCGATATCATTCAGCGGCATGCCGAAACACAAGGCTCCGGTCAACGCGATGGCCATAAAGGCCACAAAAGGCGGCACCCGGCCCCAACCGATGAGAAGAATCAGCAGCGAAATCAGCAGAACGACGCCAAGAACGGTCAACTCCGCCCTCGCTCAGAAGGCCAGCCGCACGCCGACACGATACATCCGCCCGAGAACGTCGTAGAGATAGGGGTTGACGCCATAGTACACAGTGGACTGGGGTGCAGGCTCCGGCGATTTGTTGAACAGGTTGTCGACCTTGAAATAGGCGGTCACGCTCCCCGACACATTATATGTTCCCCCGATATCTACGTAAGTCGCGCCTTTCATGACATTGTTGTTGATCGTTGGATGGTTGACGGTCGCGGCAGGGCAATTCGTCTGGCACTGGATATATTCCCGGCTGTAAACACCATTACTGAACCAACGCTCGGTGATGTTCAGGCCGAACTTTTCGGTATCCCAGCCTTGTGTGAAATTGGCCTTCCAGTAGGGGATGCTGGCCGAAGTAACGGCGTTGGCCAGATTGACGCCGGCGCTCTGCACCGGGATCGAGCCCGGCAGGCCGGAATCGGTGAGAAAACTGATTGTACGGGTCGCCAGGGCGCGTACTGTCAACGAACCGGGCAGATGCACAGCGGTCAGCCCGGTGCGATACATCATCTCGATATCGTAGCCCTCGTCGCGAACGTTAGCCAGGTTGAAAGCCTGCACCCTGATGTAGTTGGTGTTCGGGATCGGGCTGGTCAGCAGCATCTGCGAGCACAGCTGCTGATTTCCATCGGCGCACAGGTCGGCCTCCTGCTGGGCCGTGAGCGCCGAGATCTGGTTCGTGACCCGGATATCGTAATAGTCGATGGAGGCGCTGAATCCAGGCAGAAATTCCGGCTGAGACAGGGCGATGCCGAACGTCGTATTGTGCGCGATTTCCGGCTTCAGGTTGGCGTTGCCGACGGTTTCGCCGAGTACGTTGAAGGGTGCGCCCTTGAAGATCACCGTAGTGTTCGTCACCACGGGTGCCGCGAACAATTCGCTCAAGTTGGGCGCGCGGATGTCACGTGATGTGACAGCCCGAAGACTCAGGCCCTCGATGGGGGTCTTCCAGGTACCGCCCGCCTTCCAGGCCGTCACACTTCCCGAGGTGCTGTACTTGGTTTGCCGGGTTGCGAGGTTCAGGTTGACTTCGCCCAGCGGGTTCCATTTCACGACCGGTAGATTCTGCTCCAGGTAAACCTCGGAGACGTGGTAGGAGCCTTGCCCGGAGTGGTAGTTTCCGGCGTACCAGTTGTTTCCGGCTGGATTCAACACGGGATCCGCTGGATATGCCGCTGAGTACGGAGTCGCGGCCGTAACACCGTTGCCGTAGGGATCTGCGGTGGTCACGTAAGATTCATTCCGATATTCCGCACCGGTTGCGACAGACAGCGGTCCCGCCCACAGCGAAAATGGTTGACCGCTCACATTGAAGCTGACGACATCCTCCTCTTGGCGAGAATGTTGCTGCGGCCCAATGGCAGGCAGCACATAGGCGAGTGCAGCAGGATCTACCGCGACTTGACCGATAACGTTCAAAGGCACACATCCCGAAGCTTGAGCAACCGCACTGCCGCAAACGACCGTGCCATTCGGCCCGGCGACTGCGTTTATCGCGGCGTTATAGCGGGGTGTCAGCGAGATGTTGCTGACGTCGATGATTGTGCGATTAGTGCCGTGCGCGTAGTAACCGTCGTAAGACCATTTCGTTCCAAGGATCTCGGCGGCACCGTCTGCTCCGGCAACCAGGCGCAGCAGCTGCCGTGTTGCATCGACAGTGACCTGTTTCGGGAGCTCACCGTTGCTGGTCCCGAATCCGAAGCTGGTAATGTTGTTGGCCGCGCACTGGGCTTGGACCGAGGCAGGCACATAGGGATTATTGCACTGGATCGTCAGATTGGTCTTTTCGGCGCCCGTGTTGGGTATGTTCGTCGCAGTCACCCGCGATGCATTCGCTGTGACGTAGACCTCGTTGTTATCGTCGAGATCGAACCCGAGCCGGGTATAGCCTACAGTGCGCTCGAGCGGTGAAGCCAGGCTGGTACCGTTGGCGACAACGCCGCTCAAATCTCCACCCACACAAAACGGACTGAAGCAGTTGGACCCGTATTGGAACGGGAAAGGCGCGCCATTGACTCCAAAGGCGGTCCCGCGAAGCGGACCGCTCGTGATGAGCCCATACTTTGCGTACTGGAACTGCTGAGCGTTGTGGATGACTGTGTATTGCGGATTACCGTCGGTAGCCTGGGCAACAGGACGAACCAGGAACGCCGGGGCTGCGAACCAGTTACGACCGTTCGGTCCAGGACCCACTCCGAAACCGCCTGCAGGCACGCCGTTCTCTTTGCCGTACTCGCCGCTCAGCTCGACGTGGAGTCGGTCGTTCAGGAACCCGGCTCCCCAGGCCGCCTGGGCAGTGATGTTTTTGTCGTCCTGATAGGTAGTCTCCCCTGCTTCCAGGTTCGCCTTCAGGCCCACGAACTTTCTATCCGTGATGAAGTTGACGACGCCGCCAATGGCATCCGATCCATAGGACGCGGAGGCGCCCCCGGTAACGACGTCGACGCGCTTCATGAGCAATTGCGGAAATTGACTCACGTCTACGACGCCTGTGACGTTCGCCGGAGTTACCCGTTGCCCATCAAGCAGAGTCAGCGTCCGAATGGTGCCCAAGTTACGCAGGCTGAATGAGCTCAACCCTTGCAGACCGCTACTGGTACTGTTGGCAAAGGTCGTACGTCCGGTGCTGCCCTGAAGCACGGGCAATTCCGCGATGGCATCGAATAGATTGGGCTGGGCAACCTTCTCTATATCCGCCGTGGACAACATGGTCGTCGGAGTTGGTTGGGTGAAACCCACCGACGTGATTCGTGACCCCGTCACTACGATCGACTCCAAGGGCTCCTCCGCAGAGTTCCCTGGGCTTTCTGCCTTGGGCACATCCGCGGCTGCAGCACGCCTGGGCGTCGCTGACAGCACCAACACCGATGCGAAGCAAACACACAAAAGCCATCTGACCGTTAGCATCTTTTTAGACCCCGTACTACGGCCGCCCCGTGCCAATTCTTCGTGGCAGCGAAGCTGAGGCCGCCATTGAAAAGCGACACCGTCGAGTCGTTGCGAGCAACTCCTGGACACTTCCTGGCAGGCGGTTCGAGCATAAACATTCTTTTACACAACCGTCAATCCAAAAAGCGTCATTTATGTTTCTTTCACTACATTTCTGATCAAGCGAAGACCGCGCCGGGGGCAGCGGCAGGCCCGGGCGAACCTCTGAAGGTTCGGTCGATCAATCGCCGATGGGTTGCTGAGGATTGATGCCGTGGAGCCAGGCGACGCTGCCGCGCATCTTGCGCAAGGCCAGATGGGCCTGTTCACCCAGGATCGCGGCCACGCCATAGGCCAGCCGGTCGATCACGAACAGCTGGGCGAACCGCATCGGATTGGGTTGGATCTCTTCAACCCCCGAAGCGGCAAGCCCGACATGCAAACAGATGTCGGCGTCCCGACCGAGCGGTGTGTCCTTATCCGTAATCGCGATGCAGGTGGCCTTGGAATACTTCGCCAGCTCGAGGCTCTCCTGCAACTCTCGGGGACGGCCCGTGGAGGAGATGAACAACGCAACGTCGCCCTCCGCCAGAATTGCAGCCGACATGCGCTGCGTGTAGCCGTCGGTAAAGACCATAACCGGCACATTCAGCCGAAACAGCCGGTTGTGAGCTTCGGATGCCAGCGCCGCCGAGCTGCCACCGATACCGTAAACAACCACGCGGCCGGCCTTTGCGATGGCTTGTGCGCTGCTCAGGAGATCCTTGTAGACCAAGGTGCCGCGTGTGCGCGTCAGGGCTTCGATGATCGTATCGAACACACGATCATCATCGAGGTCCTTATCCACCGCGCCCAGAGCGGTCGCGCCCTTGGCCTTGGTCGCGCGCCCCGCGCGATCGCTGATCGCCTGGGACAAGGCCAACTCCTGGATGAGTCGAAACTTCAGGTCCTTGAAGCCTTCGCAGCCGATCGTCCGGCAGAATCGCAGGATGGTGGGTTCGCTGACACCCAGGTCCGCCGCAACGGAGCGCACGCTCGAGCGGACGAAATCATCCGGCGCGGCCAGGATCTGCCTGGCGATCCTGACCTCCGAGCGGGTCATCGACTCCATCAGGCTCTCGAGCAGCGGAAGGATATCGCCGCTGTCAGAAGTGTTTCGCGCTTTGTTCATATCCCCTCGGTCGTGCGCCTCGGCATCCGCATTGAAGCTAATGTCATTCAGGGCGAATTTCAATTGTCCGCCACCGGCAAATGTATGTATTGATACATTTTTGTTTGACGATACTACATTTTTGATAGATCATGATTTCGAGAATGGGCGCGGCATGGGTCCGCGGAGGTCTTTTGTGATCGAACGCATTGGCGGCGCCAGAACCGGTTCAGGCGGACAGCACCTGCCCTTTTGCCAGGCAACAGTCGCCAACGGATTTGTCTTCGTGTCCGGGCAGGTCGCCATGGCCGATGACGGCGAAATCATTGCGGGCGGTATCATTGCCGAAACCCATCACTGCCTCAAAAGCATTGGCACCATCCTGGAAAAGGCCGGTTGTACACTGAAGGATGTCGTCAAGGTGAACATCTGGCTCGACGACGCCCGTGATTTTCAGGCCTTCAATCGCGTCTATGCCGGCTACTTCCAGGAGGCACTGCCCGCTCGCGCCTGCGTGCAGTCCGCCCTGATGGTCGACGCCAAGGTCGAGATAGAAGTCATTGCCCTGCAGCCACAGCGGTAAAGAAGGCCGTCTTGCGCCTGAGTGATATCGCAAACATGCCACTGCCCACCTGACATGGCAGCAGACATTCTTCGCGCCGATATCGTACTGAAAGGCGGCCTGGTCATCGACGGCCGTGGCCAGCCCGCATTCGCTGCCGATGTTGCCCTGCGTGGCGATACCATCATCAGCGTCGGCGATCTGGCGAACATCACCGCGGAGCGGATCATTGAAGTTACGGGGCTCGTCGTAGCACCGGGCTTCATTGATGTTCACACGCATGACGATCTGATTTGCATCACCCAGCCGGACATGACGCCCAAGATCAGCCAGGGCGTCACCACGGTGATTGTCGGGAATTGTGGCATCTCTGCCCCACCCCTGCGCTTTCACGACAGTGTCAGCGAACCGTTCAACCTTCTCGGCCAGAAGGAGGATTTCGCCTATGACACCTTCGCCAGCTATCGGCGCGCCATAGAGGCCGCGGCACCGCGCGCAAACATCGCCGCCCTGGTAGGCCACTCGACCCTGCGAGTGCAATGCGTAAAAGATCTAGGTCGACCCGCCACTGCCTCCGAATGCGAGCAGATGAATGTACTTTTGGAGGAGGCCCTGAGCGAAGGTGCCGTGGGTATGAGCTCCGGCGTGTTTTACGCACCCGCCCAGGCCGCCGATGTTGGGGAATTGCAGGTACTCGCCCAAACAGTCGGCAAGGCTGGTGGAGTCTACACCGCGCACATTCGCGACGAGCGTGACGCCATAGTTGAGGCGTTACAAGAGGCCTTCGCCGTCACGACGCCGGGGCGGACACCGCTGGTCTTGTCGCATCACAAGTGTGCCGGGGTGCGCAACTGGGGCAGAGCAGGCGAAACACTGGGCCTGATCGACGCCGCCCGCCAAACGCGGCCCGTCCACCTCGACTGTTATCCCTATACGGCAGGCTCCACTGTCATTCGTCCCGACCTGGCCGACGGCGAAGTTGAAATCCTGATCAACTGGTCCACCCCCCATCCTGACACGGCCGGACGCACCCTGAAATCCATTGCGGCCGAATGGGGAATAACCCAGATGTCTGCCGCGGAGCGGCTCATGCCCGGCGGCGCCAGCTACTTTCAGATGCACGAGCAGGATATACGCGAGATCCTGCAACACTCCTGTTGCATGATCGGGTCCGATGGCCTGCCCCACGATTCGCTGCCGCATCCGCGCCTATGGGGCACCTTTCCTCGCGTGTTGGGTCGCTACGCTCGCGACTTGAACGTCATCAACATCGAGACCGCGGTCCACAAGATGACGGGGCTGTCCGCTGCGACCTTCGGCATGTCCGACCGGGGCCTGATCGCAGTCGGCATGAAAGCGGACATCACGGTTTTCAATCCCGAAACCATTATTGACCGCGCGACCTACGACGCCCCCGCCCGGATGGCCGCAGGCATCGAGCATGTGTTTGTCAACGGAACCATGGCCTGGACACAGCAAGCTGCAACATCTGCGCGCAGCGGCAGATTTCTCCGTCGAGCTCGTCAGCAAACCTGAACGGGTCCCGCCGTAGCCAAGTTTGAGCCTCCGCCAGCATACTTTGCTTTTTGAACTCCACGTTGTAGCATCGAGCCGGGTCAGCACCCGGAAAGTCATTTTCTCGAGGCCGCACTTGGCAACTCCATCCGAAAGAGCAGCACTACTCCGCGACGCGGGAAGTGTGCTTTCGCGTGGGTTCTACGTGTTGGCCCGCGACTCCTGGCATCGGCGAAAACACGGCTATGTCCGGCGGGCTGTCAGACGTCTGCGGAGCTCCGCTCACGCACTGATGGGCAGCTCTATCGTCGCAAACACGAGCGGCCGTGCCCTGATCTCTGGATGCGCTCGCGCGTCCTGCGTCCCCTCCCCAACCTGACCTCCGGTCGAAGTTAATGTTGTCCCGGTAGCGGCGGACTCAGTCCGGCCACCGGACATCTTTCTTCGGAAGAAATCTCCAGTGAGCAATCGATTTCCGCCTGTGCGGAATCGCGCTGCTGCGCGCCTGCGGTAAATGTCTGATGTTCAAATTGAAGCCACCAGTGCGGCTTGCGATCAAGGCCGCGATTAGTGCGATCGCAATTGGCGCGCTCGTGGCCGGCATCGATTGGCATGCACTCCCCAAGCTGCTCATTGGATATCGCTGGGAATTCGCCGCCGTCGCCTTTGTCGGGCTGATGATCCAATTTCCGCTGAGCGGGCTCAAATGGCACGCGGCTCTGAAGGTGTGCAACGTTGACCTGGCGTTTACCCGCCTGACTCGGTTTTATTGCATCTCGCACTTCGTCGGGCAGTTCCTGCCGACCTCGATCGGCGGCGACGCCTATCGCGTGTATCGCGTGCTGCCGCTCGTTGAGCCCAGTTCTCGCGCTGTCACGTCGATCGTGATCGATAGAGTCGTAGGCCTGGCGGCCCTGTTATTCCTCGGCGCTGTGGGTGCGATCTATCTGCTGGATCATTTCCGGCTGCCGCAAGGCTACCTGACAGTGTTGGGATCCGGTTCGTTGGGTGCCATCATCGGCGCGGCGGCCCTGTATTTCGGCTGGTTGGGCTTCCTTCGCAAGAAACTGCAGCATCTCAAGATGGTTGCCGCAATCCAGGGGGATTTCCTGCAGATGCTGCGTGCAGGATGGCTCTGGTTACCGGTGCTATGCATGGCGTTCGTGTTTCAGCTCATTGCCGTCGGCATCGTGTACCTGCTGTTTCTCGGAGCCGGATCCACCATTGGATTCGCGGAAGTCTCGCTGATTGCCGCTGTGACGGGCCTCGCGGGCATGCTCCCATTTGCGGTGAATGGGATCGGAATTACCGAAGGTACGATTACGCTCGCCGGAGTAGCCCTGGGAGCTGATTACGAGGATGCCGCCGTCGCGGCAATTCTGCTTCGTGTGGCGGTGCTGCCGCTGAGCTGCGCCTGCGGAGTACTTTACTGGCGCGAATCACAAGCTGGCAACGCAGCTCCGGCAGCATGATTCCTCCCGACAGATTCAGCCCTTGATTTCCATTTCGTCAGGACTATAATTTCAGTAATTACTGAAATTACTAAATATATGAGACTCACACCTGTCATGCAGCGGTATGTCGTCCACTGGGGCGAGATGGGTAGCCGCTGGGGGCTCAACCGCTCCGTTGCCCAGATGCACGCTCTGCTCTACCTCTCCCCGGAACCGCTGCACGCCGATGAGATCGCCGAGACCCTCGGAATTGCCCGGTCCAACGTCAGTGTCGGCCTGAAGGAGCTGCTCAGTTGGAACCTGGTACAGGTGACTCAGACTTTAGGTGACCGCCGCGACTTCTTTGTCGCGCAGCGCGACCCGTGGGAGGTCGTACGCATCATCGTGGAAGGTCGCAAGCGGCGTGAGCTCGATCCGACGGTTGAATTCCTGAAGAAATGCGCCGACGAGCTGGCATCGGATGGCGAGACGCCGGCCTATGTCAAGGAGCAAATCACAGGACAGCTCGAGTTCATGCAGACCTTGATGGGCTGGTACGAGTCGATCAAGGGCCTGCCACGCAAGACGCTCCTGAAAATGATGCGAATGGGACAGCGGATCGCCAAGATCATCGGAGACTGAGGAAGCACCAACATGCGCCGCACGCCGTGCAATCTGCAGGAAGTGCTGGGTCATGCCGCCTGGATGCGCCTTCCCGAAGCCGTGCGGGACCGATTCGCGGATACTGCCCACGCGGTCGATTATGCGGGCGAGTTTGATATCGTACGAGCAAGCCTGCTGGGCAAAATCATCGCCTGGACATGCCAGCTCATTGGCACACCAGTGGTACCGCGGACCGGTAGCAACGTTCCGGCAATCGTTCATGTTGGGCCTACTCAACGGGGTACGGAGTGGCTCCGTGAGTACCGGTGGCCCGGCCATTCTCCTTACATCGTTCGCTCGACCAAGGTGATCGCCCCGGACGGAACCCTGGTGGAAGAGCTGCCGGCGCACCTTTGCATGTCGCTCGATGTTTACGAAGCGACCGGCATCCTCCACTTCGTCAGCCGCGACTACTACTTCGACATCACGATTCCAGGTATGCAAAAAAATCTGCGCCTCCTGCTCCCGCTGTGGCTATCCCCTGGCACCACGCACGTTGAGCACATCGATGAGGTCGATGGTTGGTTCCGATTCACAATGACCACAACCCATCCCGTCTTCGGCGAGATGTTCTTTCAAACCGGGCGCTTCCACGCCTCGGGAGGATGACATGTCAGTCGCGTTCACACTCATTACGATCCAGGCCGTGCTCGGCGGAATTGACAATCTCTGGCACCACGAGATTACCGAGCGACTACCGGCACGACGGGCCGCGGCGGGCGAGCTCACATTACACGCAGTCCGGGAATTTCTGTACACGCTCCTATTCCTTGGACTCGCCTGGTTCCGATGGCAGGGCTATTGGGCCTTCCTGATTGCAGCGGTATTCGCTTTGGAAATTGTTGTCACACTGGCGGACTTTCTCGTCGAGGACAAGACGCGCCGCCTGCCAGCGTTCGAACGCATCCTCCACACCGTACTGGCACTCAACTATGGAGTTTTACTCGCTGCCCTCGCACCGGTACTCATTGCATGGTCGAAGCTACCTTCGGAGGTAGTGCGCAGTTCCCATGCCTTCTCTTGGATTTTCACTGTATTCGGCATTGGCGTATTTGCGTGGTGCTTACGGAATGCAATCGCCGTGCTCAATCTTCGCAGACCACCGGAGTGGGTTCGGAACCCGATCCCAGCCGGGTCGTCCCAGACAGCGCGCACCGTGTTGATCGGAGGCGCTACAGGGTTCATTGGTGGTCATCTGGTACGACGCCTGGTCATGCGCGGCGACAAAGTCATCGTGTTGACCCGCAATCCAGACATCGCCCTGGATCGATTCGGACCCCACGTCCAGATCGTTACCAACCTCTGCTCGCTGGATGACTCCACGCGCATCGACGTGATAGTAAACTTAGCCGGTGCGCCAATCCTCGGGTTCCCCTGGACCCGCGCACGTCGTCACACACTGCTTACGAGTCGTGTGAACACGACTCGCGCGCTCGTCTCTCTCATGGGTCGGCTCACAACGCCCGTCCGAGTCTTTATCAGTGCGAGCGCCATCGGCTTTTATGGAATCGGCGCAGAGGAAGTCATTGACGAGCGGGGTCGACCAGCCTCGATCTTCCAGTCTCAGCTCTGCCAGGACTGGGAAGCCGCGGCCCGCGCTGCTGCCCGGTTGGGAGCTCGCCTGGTGCGGGTCCGAATGGGTCTCGTTCTTGCCAATGACGGTGGCGCGCTCCCGCAGCTCCTGAGGCCGATCCGCCTCGGCCTGGGCGCAATCCTTGGAAGCGGTACTCAGTGGGTTTCGTGGATCCATATAGAAGATGTGGTACGCCTTTTTGAGTTTGCGATCGACACTCCACGAGTCAGCGGAGCACTCAACGCAGTCTCCCCCGAGCCCGTAACGCACCGACAATTCCAAGAGACCCTCGCAGGCCAGATGAAACGCCCACTGTGGCTGCGCGTACCGGCCTTTGCTCTAAGAGTCGCGCTCGGAGAAATGGCTCAGCTGCTCGTCGATGGGCAACGCGTCGTTCCCACGCGCGCGACGATGTTGGGCTTCAAGTTTCGGCACCGACGCATTCACGATGCATTCAAGGCATTGCTGGGCATACCAGAATCGGCTGTAGTACCAGCCGAGGTGTTCTTCAACGGAGACTGCCCGGTCTGTCGGACGGAAATGACACACTACGCAAACATGACCGCCAACAGTCAGTGCCAGCTCAAATTCTTCGATTCAATGGAGCGGCCTGATGAATTCGCCGGATGCGGCCTCCGGCGTGAACACCTCGAACGACGCGTATACCTGCGCGATGCTGAGGGTCGGATCCTGAGCGGCATGCCCGCTCTGGTGTACCTGTGGTCCAGGATGCCCGAATACCGCTGGCTTTCGAGGATATTGACCCTCCCAGTGCTCAGATCCCTCGCGATTCACCTGTATGACCACCTGGTCGCTCCAACACTGGCGTTTTGGGCGACTCGCCGTGCTGGGAATCGGGCACCTGTACGGCACGGTTGGTTCTGAGCTCAGGATGACTCCCAGGTAGGTCTTTTTCGGGCAGACAGGATTGTCGCATTGCGCACGAGGGGTCGAGCCCAGTAGCAAACGCTCAATATGTATCCGAGAGTCGCAAACACGCTCAGCAGCCCGATTCGCAGGCCAAATCGGTCTCCCAGCAATCCGACCAGCAGCGGCACGACGGCGCCCCCGAGTATCCCGGTGCACAGAATGCCGGACAAGGCGCCGTGATAGCGGCTCACCGAGTTGAGTCCGAGCGAAAAGATAATGGAATACATGACTGACAGGAAGAATCCCGACATGGGAAAGGCGACGAGCGCGGTCTGCGCCGAGCCAAACAAGGCCAGGCCCACGGCTACGAACGCCAACAGTGTGAACGCGCCCAGCACCACCTTCGCATCGAGCAGCTTCAGAAGAACCAGGCCGAGCAGGCAGCCGATGGACATCAATCCCCAGAATGAGCCGACAGCGTGCGCCCCCTCCTGGGCAGGATCGAAGTGGTGGTAGGTGCTCAGAAACTGGGACATCCAGTTGGCAAGGCTCTGTTCGGTGCCGACGTAGGCAATGATGCCCAGGAAGAACAGGCGCACGGACCGATCGCCGATGAGTTTTCGATAGGCCTCCAGCCCGCCGGCACGCTCGCTTTCGGCTAGCTCCACGGTTGGCAGCGGCAGCCAGGCGGTCAATGCGATGAGAGATACGAAGACGAACAGAAACGCCCAATAGAACTGCACCCAGACGAGTGCCTGGTGCTCGGCTCCCGGGCGGTGCATCAACATCGAGAACACCAACGGGCTGACATACGATGCGAGGCCGAACACGAGTTGTCCCATGACTGAGAAGAAGGCGAAGTGGCCTTCGCCGCCTGTCGCACGTGTCAGCGGATTGATGACGACTTGCAGCATCGCCATGCCCAGTCCGATCACGAACAGTCCACAGATGACGATCGCGTACGACGGATAGAGCGCAATCCCCAAGCAGCCGAGCAGGTTCAGGCCGAAGGCGGCCAGCAATGTCGTACGCGTCCCGCGCGCCTCGACCAGCGCGCCGGCCGGGATCGAGATCAGCCCGTAAGCCAGAAAAAACGAGAACGGCAGAAAACCGGCGAGACCCAGGCTCAGGTGGAAGTCGCCGATGATGATGGGCATCAGCGGACCGATCAGGTTGGTCACGAACGAGATGACGAACCAGACCAACATGATGTAACAGATGATGAGAACGCGGCGGTTCATGCTTTCCCCGTGCCGCTACACGACGGGCACTTGGCTGATGTTGTTCTTCGGGTCCATCCAGAATGATTCGTTCACGAAGCGGCCGAAGATTTCGCGCGGCAGGATCGGAGTGCGCTCGATGGGCTCCACCTTCGGGCGCACAGTATGCAGGCCTGGCATGCCGACGCGGGCATCGAACTCGTCCGCGCTGTAGGAAATGTGGTCGAAGTCATGTTCGAACCAGGGTTCACCGATGAACTGATAGACCGCTCGCATGGCCGCCGACGGATTGCGCGCCAGGCTTTCGTAGGTCAGCAGCAGCAAGTGCCCAGGGGCATATTGGCCATAGAACGCATCCTTGGTGGCCTGGAAGGAGAACCCCACCATGCCGCGCGGATCGGTCAGCGCCTCGACGCGTGAGTACACAGTTGTGTTGGTGTCGAACCGGAATACCTTGCTGACACCGACCGGTTGCCGGCGTACGAGCCGCTCCATGCTGTCCAACACCCAGGACAACTGGCGAACGCACGCAATAACCTTCGCCTCCGGAAACAGCGTCTCCAGCAACTGCATCCGGCTGCACCACAGCCGGCTGGTGTCGAACACGACCTCCCCGCTGGGGATTCCCTCGCTGACCGCTCGGTCGCCGGCATCCGCTTGTCCCGCGTAGAAGTTCTCGACCAGGCCGCGCAGCAATGCAACCCGCTGGTCGTCGGAGACGTCGAACGAAAAATCGTTCTTGCTGCTCGCCTCCGCCATCACCACCCCCATGATGTCGGCAAGCGGGCTGGTCATGCCCGCGCGGAAACGCGGGTTCTGATTGAGGATGGCGGCCAGGAGCGTGCTGCCGGAGCGCGGCATCCCAGAAATGAAGTGGAACTTCCGGGCGAACTTCGCAACGTGGGGTCCCGCAGGCATGTAGGCGCTCTCCTGTGGATCGGTGATGCTGCGAATGGTATCCGGTCCGAGCTATGGCGTCCGATTCTCGAGGGCAATCGAGACGCTCTGGGTCGGAACGTTCCAACCAGCCACCTCAAGGACCGGCATCGCCGCCCCTGGCGTGGTGAAATGCGCGGTCAAGGTAAGCGATTCGCCAGGCCACAGCGTGACGTCATTGTCGCTCCACAGGATCGGCAACATCAGCTCGCCGCCCGCGGATCGCTTGATCGACACGTGTTGGAACAGCGCAACGGCCTTGGAGGATGGGGGTACCGTTAGTGTGACCGTGGCGACGTTCTCAGCCCCCTCGCGCCGCATGGTTGCCTGGATTTGGCTCGTGGCGGTCGGCAAGGACTGCAACGAGGTCAGGTCCGCGTATCGCGTCACTGGCGTGAGATACCAGTTCGAATGCGCCCAGTCGAGCTCGTCGGTTTGGGTAGAGAGCCAATAGACGTTGCGGCTAATCGGCTTACCGTTGGCGGAATCGAGCTCTAGCTCGATGAAGTAGACGCGCGACATGTTGGCCGGTGCCGGGAGAGTTTCCAGTTGTCGCGTACCGTTGCCGGCGAGATCGATGTCCTTCAGACGCCGCTCGTAAGACACGGCGCCATCCAGGTTGCGCACGCGGATGACCGCCTGCAGACCATGCTCATTGTTGAGAGTGTGATTGACCAAGATGACCGCGCGCGTATCGTACGAGTACTGGATATGCACCGGCTCGTTGGCAATCTTGGCGCCGAAGTAAGCGCCAGCCGGATTCAAAAAATAATCGTACAGATGCCAATGCAGCGAGGGCCACGCGTTGTTGAGCATCCAGTAGATGACGCCGGTCGAAGGTTTGGCCGCATCCATTCGCGCATTGAACGCCTCGAATTGCGCTCGGACGTTGTCGTAGTTGTCGAGCTGGGACTTGGCGACGTAGTCCGCGAGACTCTTGGGCGGGCCATAGCGCTTGGCCAGCGCGATGTCGAACGGCGCAAGCGTCGCAAATACCGACCAGGCGGCAGAAGCGTGAAACTGCCGCGCCTGTGGGTCTTTCCACAATGCCTCGAGCTCCTGCGGCGAGAGCATGCGGGTCAAATCGTCCATCATCGGAATAGAAGCGCCTGCGCTGACTTCGGAATCGAACCCGAAGGCGCCACCCAGCTTGTCGGCATACCAATATGCCGGCGGAACCCACGAGTAGGGCCCGTCCATCTTCATGCCTGAGGGACCGGTCTGAGGCGTACCCTGAGGTACCGCCGCCGAAATGATCGGCAACGGCCAGTCTTCGGCATGCAAGGTATCAACGTACATCTTCGCTATGGCCGGCGGCGGCGCATTGTCGCTGCCGATCAGAAATCCAATCACCGATGGGTGATTGCGAAGCAGACGCGCCTCGCTGGCCATCGAGGCCGCGGCCACCTTCTCGTCAGAAGCGTCCCACGGCTCGCCACCTGTCTTGGCCCATGATTCCCATTTGTCGCAGCACTCCCAGCCAGCGAGGATCATGATGCCATTGCGGTCGGCCAGGTCGTAGAAGCGCGCGTCCTCCAACTTGCCCTCACTGCGAATGGTGTTGAGCCCGAGGTTCACCACGTAACTGAACTCGGCCTCCATTCGCTTGGGATCATCGCGCAGGAACATGTCCGGCGCCCAGCCCGCGCCGCGTATCAGGACAGGCTTGCCGTTGACGACGAACTGAATATAACCCTGCTGGGTGAGGTGGGAGCTGACGCTGCGTATGCCGAATGTCGTGCTGTCCTGATCAGAGATGGCACCATCAACGGCAGCCTTCAACTCCAAACGGTACAGCGGATGCGCACCCATACCGACCGGCCACCAGATCTGCGGATGGTTGATGTCGAGGCCCGGATCGGTCTTGGGGGAAAATGACACAATCTGCGTCTGGCCGGGATCGAGGTGGATTGTTCGCCGCAGTGAAACGCCAGCCACGACACCTGTGATCGTCGTGTCGTGTGCCGACGCATCGAGATTTCGCGCCTCCACTTTCACGGTCAGCGCGGCGCGCGCAAAATCCGGAAGCGACAACGTCGACGTCACTTGCGGAAAACGTATCTCGACCGGCCCGGTCCGCACGATATCCACGCCCCGCCACGGTCCCATGTTGTTGTCCGGCGGAGTCGGGTTCCAATCCACCCAGCCAATCGACAGGCTCGTCCTCGGGTCGCCCGGATGCACGCGTAACGCGAGAGTATTGGAGCCCGCGTGCACCCAACGTGTCACGTCGATTTCATGCACGGGATAGGCACCGGCGACGGTCGACTGTTCGGCTACCGGGTTCCCATTCAACCAAACGTCTGCACTCGGGATCATGCCGTTGATACGCAGCAACGTACGCATTCCTCGTGCGCCTTCAGCAACGATGAACTCGGTGCGATACCACCAGGGAATCACGAACATGACGCCGCTGGACTCGGGCTCCGCGGCCGCACGCAGGTTGTCGCTGTAGAACACGTTCTGGTATTTTTTGCTCTCCAGCAGCCCCGCCATCACAGTCGCGCGGCCGCTCACCGGGTACCAGCCGCGCGTTGAATAACCGGCAGCGGAGACTTCGACGCCGTTTTGCTGTGCCTTGGAGCTCGACTGGATCTGCCAATGGGCTATGGCAGTTGTGGACCCGGCACCGTCAGCTACCCGAGTGGGGGCGAAGGCGCTTTCCGCGCAAGCGAGTGACGTGCCCGCCAGCGCAGCCATCACCGCCATCACCCGGATTGCGCCGATCACCATTGGCCGCGGACGCCGACCGTGTACATGCGTTCGGAAAAGGTCGAGTGCCCCACCTGGTCGGGCCATACGAGGTAGTACCGCTGAGCCTCATTGGTGAGGTTGGTGCCGTTCACGAACAGTTCGGCGTACCTGCTGATCTTGTATGCGACTGATGCATCGAGGTATTTTTGCGGCTCCTCGTACTCTTCCATGCCGAGGATTCCGCCCACGTTCTCCATCACGGCTCGCTTCGAACGATAGTTGTACGCGACGCGCGTCTGGAATCGCTTGCTCTGGTACCACAGGATGAAATTCCCCGACTCGGTCGAGTTGTCCTGGAACGGAATCTTGTTCCCGGCCAGATCCGTTTCTCCGGTTTTGCTGGGCGCGTACGTAAAATTAAACTCCATGCCGGTGTTGGACAGAAGCCCAGGCAGGAACGTGAAGCCCTGGCGATAGTCAAACTCCACGCCCTGGATGCTGTTGCCCGAGCCCTGAATCGGCTCGGTGATTGAGATGCAATGGTTGCGGACCACACCGTCCGCATCCGGCAGGGTGCAGTCGGTCACGGCGCCGTTCTTGATGAAGCTCTTCACATTGATGCGGAACAGCTCGAGGCCGACCATGCTCGTGGGGTTGATGTAGTACTCGAACGACAGCCCGTAGTTCGTGGACCGCCATGGATCGAGATTCGGATTGCCGTTCGAATTCCCAGCCGCAACCTGGCTTATCGGACCGTCCGGGGTTTCCTGCAGCGAATAATTCAGCTGCAGGCCACCGCCCCACTGCTGCAGATCCAGTGGCATCATGTTCTTGGACGCGGCGAAGCGAACCGTCAGCTGATTGGTCACATTCAGCGAGAAGTTGAGCGCCGGCAGGACGTCGTTATAACTGCGTCGGGTGACCGCGGTGCCGACATCGGCGGGTTCCGTGATGTTTGGGCCCGGATCGCCGCTCAAAGCCTGAGACACTTTGAGGTCGGTGTGGATGAAGCGCGCACCCACGTTGCCGCTGTAGGTCATGCTGCCCAGGTGGCCACTGAAATCGGTTTGCAGGTAGCCGGCCGTTTCCTTCATGAACACGCCCCAGGTGATTCCAGGCGCCTCCTGTGTCGTGGTATCGGGATAGAGCGACTTCCAGTACGCCAGCGGATTGTCCATGGCGCGCGGATTGATCGTCCAGAAGGTTATCCCCGAGCCCAACAGGTTGGTGTATTTCTGGAAGTTGTTGGCGAGCGGTCCCGGTGTATTCGCCAGCTGCTGTGACGACAATGGACCGGCGCGGAACGCCCCGTCCGCGTTGCCCGCGGTACACCAGGTGTTAGGCGTATCGTCAGTCGCGTTGCCTTTCAGAATCACATCGGAGGCGACGTAGCGCACGAGACAGCCCTGCGGATCGCTGGCACCCATGCCGGCGTAAACGGGGGTAACCAGAGTGTACCCGTCCTGGTGAGCACTGCGGATACTGTTGCGCACACCGAAATTGACGTGGAAGCCTTCATTGACGTCGTAGTGCCCATCGAAGCGCAGCGCGGTGATTCCGCTTCTGCGGTTGTAGTCGTCGTTGGATTCCAGCGTCTTCAGGGTCCAACCGTTGGGGTCGGCAAAATGACTGGCGAGTGATGCGGGCATGCCGATCTGCAGATTGCGGCCCCTGAAATCCGCAGTAATGGGAACCGTATTCTGGGGAATGCCATTGGCGTTGAATACGCGATTGCCGCCCAGCTCCGCTGGATAAACGAAAGTCCCGCAGGGCAATGCGGTGTCGGGGTCAGCCCAAAGGCAACCGTCGGAGTCGGAAATGTTGGTGTCGGTCTCGATGTACGACAGACTGGCCGTTTCGCGGATGCCACGCACGCTTGCCCTGAAGGGGCCGCCATTGTTGAAATCGAGCTGGATATTGAAATTCTTCGCGGTGGATTCGCGTCGCTCGACCCTCGAGAACGATTCAACATCGCCCGGATACTTCTGGTACACCTGGGTGGTGTAGATCTGTGAACCGGCCCAGTCCGCGGCACCCGGGTCATCCGGCGTGTTGTACTGACTCAACGCGGTACTGCCGGTGTTGCGCGACTGCAATGGCACGTAGGTCGCGCCCTGCCAATTGGTGGAATTGATCTGCACGCCGTAGGTACGGTCGTACTGGTCCTGCCGCGCGTAAAAGGCATCGCTGGTCAACGTGAGCCCGTGGTCGAAGTCCACCTGGAACGACGCATTGCCGGACTTGCGCTTGCGCTGAGTCGTGATGTTGTAGAGGCCGATATTCTGGCTACCCATGAACACGCCGTTGGACTTCCCGTCGCCGTTCACGTCGACACTGCCGTCTGGATTCTGCACGATCTTGGAGGGGATCGGCGCACCGTTCCACGCCCCCAGAAAGCCGTTGTAGGCGCCCGCACTCGATGCGTTCTCGCCGTGGAAGAGGACTCCATACTGGTCGAGACCTTCGTTTGAGTTTGACCGCGTAGTGTCTGAGTAATCGCCGGAAAGCTGCAGACCCCAACGACCATCGGCGTTGTACGCGATGAGGCCACTTGCCTCCGGTCCGGTTTTTTTGCTGTCGCTGCCCCGCTCCGCATCGCCGGAATAGCTGAAGGTGAATCCATGGGGCAAATCCCAGGGCCGATAGGTGTGCAGATCGAGCGAACCGCTAATCCCGCCCTCAGTCTGGCTGGCGGTGGGCGACTTGATGACATCCACCTGATTGAACAGCGTGGCCGGCATCGAAGTAAAATTGGGTTGTTGCGAGTCGATCTGATCCGGCGTAATAAAAACTTCGCCATTCAGCATGGTACCGACTTGAGGCAAGCCGCGGACATCCACCGACGTTCCGACGCCCGCATCGCGGTTGATTTGCACGCCGGTGATCCGCTGGAGCGCATCCGTGATGGTCACGTCGGGCAAGGCACCGATGCTCTCCGCCGAGATGCTGTCCATGATACTTGGAGCCAGGCGCTTCGCTTCGATCGCTTTTATCTGCGACTGACGCACGCCGTAGACGGTCACGGTCGACTCTTCCACTACCTTGGCTTTCTCTGCATCGGGCGGTGGTGTAGTAGGCGCGTCCAGTGGCGCAGGCCCCTCTGCCGCCGCGACCGAGGGGCCAGCGGGGGTGTTTTCCGCCGGGACGCCCGTGTGCTCTGATGCCATGGCTGATGCCGCCGCTGCGGCGAGCAACGCCATGGATACGGCAACTGCCACGGGATGCTTGCGATGTACGTTTAACACGGCCTTTCCCTCTAGTTTGTTATCTTCCGAAAGCCACTCGCGCTAACACCCATTGGCCATCGCGTGGATCGCCAGTGGCGAAAATGCACAGGTCACGAGCGTCATTCAGCTTCGACGTGGAAACTTTTGCGTTGAGTTCGTTTTGCCCATCCCCGCGCGCAGCAGGCGGCAGCGGCAATCTGGCAAGCAATGGCCCCGTGCAGGAATCGGCATGGATCTCGAACTCGCCGGCCGCGCTCGCCTTGGGGCGTACGACGGCTCCCCGAGCCTCGTCGCCGAAGCGCCACGCCACGCGCCCGACTGTCAGGGTGACGTGTTCAACGCCTTCCAGCATCCCCGCTGGGGGTTCCCTCGCTGACCGCTCGGTCGCTGCCCGCTCGGTCGGCGCACGGTGCCACAGCCAACACATGTTGCCGACATCCACCTTGTAAACCGGCCTCGGGCCCTGTGACGGCTGACTGCCCTCCAAGCGCATTCCCGACTGGTTTGAACAGGATGCAAGCTCGCTGGAGTCGCGGCTAAGCAGAGTCGAGGCATCCAACACCTGCGCCCGCGGCGCAGCAAGGTCGAACCCGCCGGGCCCGAATGTCGCCGCGCGCAGCGTCACTTTGCCTTGTGCGGAAAACTCCAGCGGGCGGACATACTGCATGGACGTCGGGGTCGGCGCGGAGCCGTCAGTGGTGTAGCGAATCTCGCCGAAGCTTGTCTGGTTGGTCAGCGCGACGTGCAGCATTCCCTCGCGACCTGCAGTCACATCGAACGCCGGTGCAAACGCCGTGTCGGAATAGCCGATGCCGAGCGCGCGGTAACGCGCGAGCTCAGCGGTCAGGCGCTGCAGGAATCCGTTCCAGTCATGTTCGCTCGCCGCCGACCACCCAACTTCCGACAACGCCGCGACGCGCGGGAACAGCGCATGCTGGTCGTGCGCGAATGTCGGCATGAGCTCCGTCCAAAGATTGCCTTGAACACCGATGATGTGGCTCGCTTCCGCGGCGGTTGCGCCTTTCGGGAGGACAGCGGTGTCGTAGGCCTGCCGCAGCGTTGTCATAGGCGGTTGACCAGGCCATTCGTCGGGCAGGTTCGATTGGTAGTAGTCGAAGTACAACGAATCCGTGGGCGCCAGGACCACATCGTGGCCTTGACGGGCAGCTTCGAGTGCAACGCGCTCCTCTTCGCCACCGTGCCAAGTCATCACAACTTCCGATGCCGGAAGCTTCGCACCCGCAATCAACGGGTCGTCCCAGCCGACCGGTGTGCGTCCGTGTTTGACGAGATGATCGGCGACCCGGGTCATAAACCAACCCTGCAGCTGATCCATGTTCGCGAGCCCAAGCCGCTGCATCTGCGCACGCAGCTCAGGTGACGCGTTCCACTGCTGCTTGTCGGCTTCGTCGCCACCGATCGAGATGTATTGGGAGGGGAAGAGTTGCATCACCTCGTCGAGCACGTCGTCGACGAACTGCAGGGTCTTCTCGTCGGGTTTCAGCAACCAGGGACTGATCCCCCAGTCCGTCCACACGGACGGGCGCTTGCCGGTAACGCCAAGCCACGGATACGCAGCCACCGCCGCCTGCGAGTGTCCGGGAAGGTCGATTTCCGGCACGATGGTGACGAAGCGGGCCGCCGCATAGCGCACGATGTCTCGCACCTCGGCTTCGGTATAGAAGCCGCAGTAGGGTTTGTCGGGGGACCCGGTTAGTTCGATGTCGAGGCCCACGACCGAGCGGTCAGCGAGGGAATTCCCAGCGGGGACCGCCTTGCGACAGGCGCCGATTTTCGTGAGTTCGGGGTACTTGGGGATCTCCAGGCGCCAGCCCTGGTCCTCGGTCAGGTGCCAGAGCAACACGTTGAGTTTGTCGAGCGACATCCAGTCGATCAGTTTCTCGATGTCGGCCACGCTCTGAAAATGCCGTCCTGAATCGAGTAGCAGCGCGCGCCATGCGAAACGCGGGTGATCGTCGATGACGCCCTCGGCAATCTCGGCCGGGGTGCCGCGGACCCAACCAGGCGGCGTCAGCAACTGCCACAGGGTGACACCCCCATAGAACGCGCCGCCCGGCGAGCGCGCGATAACCCGAATTCCATCGGCGCCAACCACGATGCGATAACCAGTGTCCCCCACGACACTCGCGTGGGGATCCACGTCGAAAGTGATTGCGGGGTGCGCGTCAGCCGCAGTCGCCGTACTGGACGCCGCGCGTAACTGCAGCCCGCGCGTCTTGGCCACCAACTGCACAAACCGATCCGCTGTGGCCTGAACTTCCTGGCGATCCGCGCCACGCACCGCGACCAGTGCGCCATCCGCAATCTTCACAACACCTGATTGGGCAAGGTGCACGCTGACGGGCTGCGGCAACAGCGACCACGCGGATGCTGTTGGTGCCGCAATTGCCATCCCCGTTGTCGCCAACCACACGAAGGCAATCGCGAACCCGGCAGGCATCGTCCCGCGCCGTCGTAACATCGACGGGACACAGGCAGGCATGCCACCGAAATCCGCCGCCAGAAATGGCATCTTCGAGCCCCCCGCTTGATCTACCCTGATGACCGATTACCCCGTCACCCGTACTTTACAAGCGTCTATTTATTCGGTCCCTTGACGAATCAATACTGCCTCTGGGGGCCTTTTACGTCAAGTGGGGTGGATTTAGCGATCAATACGGATATGATAGTTCGGATAGATAACGAATCAATGAGATCCCTATGCCTTCCCAACCGACGACCAGCCTGACCCGCCAGTTGTCGCAACGGAGCGTTTTCGAAGCCCTCCTGCACCGCAGCCCTATCTCGCGCGCAGACCTTGCCAAGGTGACCGGTCTGTCGAAACAGACCACCTCGGAAGTCATCGACTCGTTCGAGCAGCAGGGACTGGTTCGCCCGATCGGACGAACGAGCGGCAATGTTGGACGGACCGCCGTGTTGTACGAATTGAGCCCGGAAGGCGGTCACGTGCTGGGCATCGACCTGGGAGCCCGGCGATTGACAGTCGCCCTGGCCGATATTGCAGGCAGAGTCCTCGCGGAGGCTGATGAACCCACCGACAGCCGCGGCGGAGCGTGGGCGATCGACCAGATCGCCCGGCTCTCGGACCGTCTGGCGCGCGACAATCACACACACCCCAGCCGAATTCGCTCCATTGTGCTAGCCACGCCTGGGGTGGTGAACCCCAAGAGCGGCGCCATCGAGATGGCTCCCAACATCGCAGGCCTGGGTCATCTGAATGTCGTGGGCCTGCTGGGTGAGAAACTCGGCAGCCCCGTCGTCTTCGAAAATGACATCAATCTCGCGTTGCTCGGAGAAATATGGCATGGCTGCGCGCAGAATGTTGCCAACGTGGCCTTCCTCGCGCTCGGTAGCGGTGTCGGACTGGGACTGTATGTCAATGGCCAGCTCGTTCGCGGCGAGAACGGCGCCGCCGGTGAGATCGGCTATCTACCGATCGGTGGCGATCCGCTGCAAGCCGAGTCCCGCCTGCAGGGCTGCCTCGAGTATCAGGTAGGCGCCACTGGTGTCGTGCGGCGATATCGCGAGGCCGGCGGTTCCGAGGTTGAATCGGTCAGACAGGTGTTTGAGCGAGCGCAGGCGGGAGATCCGATCGCTGCGGACGTGGTCGACGAGACGGCGCGGCTGACAGGTCTCGCGGCTGCGACGGTCATCGCAACAGTAGATCCGCAACTCCTGGTTCTGGGTGGCTCGGTCGGGGCGCGTCCGGACTTTGCGGACAAGGTCGCGCGCGTGCTGTTGCAGCTTGCGCCGCGGCCGGTGGAGGTTCGCACCAGCACGCTCGGCAGGCGAGCAGGCGTCGTGGGCGCCTTATCCGTCGCCTTGCGCCGTCTCCATGATGATGCCTTCGGGGTCGCGGAGCTCGCGGCGGCTCTGCCTCTTCCCCCGCCCCGTAGCGCACATCAATGACGCGCGAAACAGCTTTTTGTTTTGCTGCGGACTTGGGCGGTACGAAGCTCGCCGCAGCCATGGCCGACGCGAATGGTCGGATCGTGGCGGAATTGACCGAGCCCACGGACCCGCGCGGCGGAGCGTACGTGGCCGAACAGATCGCCGCCTGCGCCGACAAGCTGGCGCAAGCCGCCGGCATCGAAGGCAGGCGGACGCATCATGTCATGGTGGGAGTTCCTGGAGCGATCGATCCTCGCACCGGCCGTGTTTCCCAGATTCCAAACATCGCGGGACTGCAGGACTTCGATGTTCTCGGCTATCTGCGCGGCCGCTTCGGGCCGGATGTTGCAATCGAGAACGACGTGAATCTCGCAATGCTCGGCGAGCAGGCGCTCGGATGCGCCAGCGGGTGTCACAACGCGGCGTTCCTGGCGCTCGGAACCGGCGCGGGGCTCGGCCTGCTCATCGACGACAAACTGTTTCGGGGCGCGTGCGGCGCCGCGGGAGAAATCGCGGACCTGCCAATCGCGCGCGATCCAACTTCGCAGCTCCCATCCAACACCGGCACATTCGAGCTCGAGGTGGGCTCAGTCGCCATCGTCGATCGATACCGCCGCCAGGGTGGAACCGCGGCCGTCACGGTGCGCGACATTTTCAGGCTCCTGGAGGAAGGAGACGAAGTGGCGGCGTCGGTCCTCGAGACGACGGCGCGCTGGGTGGCCCTCGCCGTAGTGACGTTGCAATCGCTCCTCGATCTGGAGCTCATTGTGTTCGGGGGAAGCATCGGCGTGCGTCCGGAGTTGTATGAGCGGGTCCGAAGGGTCCTTCCCGCCCTCTTCTCTCGGCCAATCACCATCGCACCCAGCCAGCTTGGCGATCGAGCCGGGCTCATTGGCGCCGTGTGCGCCGCGGCGCACTCCCTACGTCAGAACGCCTGAGCCTGCGGTGACCGTGCTGGAAGGGTGTCACCCTTCGGCGCAAACGGTTGCGGACGTTGGGTACATGTGCGCTCGGCGGCAATCGCTCATAAAATGGGGGAATGGCTTGGTTCAAGATCGCCCATAATTTCCGGCGGTTGAGGCCGCACGAAAAGATCCTCGCACACGAGGTCTTTCACAATACCCTGCCGCCACTCAACTCCATCGGCATCACGGACGGCCTGGGAAAGGACAGCACGGTCTGGACAGTCGACCGCAATTTCTTCGAGTTCATGCAACGCGGGCCACCGGACTCACTCGATGACCTGGATTTCCTACTCAACTTCGGTGAAGCGGTCCGCTGGGATCTGACGGACGTCCGCAGCTTGCAAGTCGCGGTGCCGGGTTATCCCTATCGCGCGCGGGACGTCTTCGTCCATGAAATGACACATGTCTGGCAGTTCCGGCGCGGCTTCAGCGTCAAGGGCGACAGCATCATTGCGCAGCAACTGGGAGACGGCTATGACTTCCCGCACGGCACCGAGGAGCCGTGGATCAACTACAACGTCGAGCAGCAGGCCAACATCGTCGAGCACTGGAACCGGGACAGAACCGGTACGGGTGAGAACGATCGACTGTTCCCGTACATTCACTACATCATCCGCGGCGAAGGAGACTACCAGCCCAGGAAATTCATTCTGCCTTCCGGCGTCGTGGCGAACGATCTGTGGCTGATGGACCTGCCGCAACTGACGGTCCTGTGGATGATGGAAAATATGCCGGTCGGCAAGGACCCGGGCTTGGAGCCGGTCAGGATCACGCAGAAGGATGACTCGTTTCTGATCATCCTCTCCGGGGATGTGCTCTTCGACTTCGACAAGTTCGAGCTGCGCCGCGGTACCGATCCGGTACTGCAGCGCGCCGCGGCCCTGATCAAATCGAAGATTGGGCCGCGTTTCAAGAACGTCCTCATCAACGGACATACCGACAGCATCGGCCGGGCCCAGCACAACCAGCCGTTGTCGGAATCGCGCGCACGCTCTGTTGCCAACTGGTTCACTTCCCGCGGCTATCTGTCAGTGGCAAATGTCGTCATTCAGGGGTTTGCAGCCACGGTACCAGTGGCGACCAACGCCAACGCGACGGGCAGAGCCAAGAACCGGCGGGTCGAGATTTACCTGCAAAACAATTAAACCACGCTGGTGCGGAGGATGCGGACATAGCCACTTCGGAGTCCAGGGCTCGCTGGCGCCGTGTGCGCCGCGGCGCACGCCCTGCGTCAGAACGCCTGAGCCTGCGCAACGCGCGCTGGATCTGCCATCGCGGCGACCTGACACGCCTGTCGGCGCCGGTCGCCGCGAGTGAGGCAGCTCTTACTTGCCTCCTAACGGTTGCACCGGCGCGATCGTGGGTTTCAAGGGTTGCATCGGCACGATCGTGCCCCCATTGCCGAAGGGCAAGCTCGCAGCAGCCGGCACACGGGAGCTCAAGATATCGGCCCGCGTGGGCTCCCGGGTGACCGCGTAATCGCTCGGCACCTCGAACAGCTTCGGATCCGGCTCACGCGCGGAGAGATTCCGTAGCTCCTGCGTCGTCGTCACCCCATTCGCCTGAATACGGGCGAACGTCACGACACCGAGGTCAGTTGCAGTCCAGACTTCCCGCGTTTCTCCCCTGGAACCCTTGACCCGCGTCTTCGCGATCGGGTGACCGTTGACCTTCGTTTCCTCGAAGGGCTCGACGACAGTCGGCACGCGACTTAGCTGTTGGGCTCCAAGCGCCGGCGGCAAACGCAGCTCCGGCGGGATCGTCACCACGCGCGCTTCCTTCTTGCTGGAATTCAGCAGGGTGACCGTGCCTGCTTCAGGATCGGTAATCGACGATCCGTTTGCGGTGTCCTGACGCACCTTGCCGCTCGTGCTGCGGTAGATGTGGGCGTGCTTCGAGAACTGCTGGCCGTTGGCCAGGGTGTAGCTGAACTCGACGTCGGCGTCGAGCGGCGGGCTCTTCGTCTGAGCCTCTGCGCGAGCGCCACACAACAACGCTGACACCGCTACCACAATGTAACGAGATCGTATTGACATGATCGACTCCTTTCAGTTCTTTGCCCGATGCATTGCGGTTCGTCTATCCACAATAGGGCGCTATCGCGTTCCAAACGCCAGCGGTGTGCAGTTGCTCGTGGGAGAGGCCGGAAAACATGTAGGTCGGTCCATCGACTTCGATCTTGGTCGAATACCACCAGTAGTCGGCCACCATGACCTCGAACACGGAGTATTGGAAATAGGACAGTGCCGACCAGTAGTCACCGACCGCAAGCGAATTGAACGCCGCGATCGCACCCACCACGGACGCGTAGATGGAATACGCGAAGTTGAGGATCTGGGTCGGTGAGGCGCCAACGAACTGAACCCAATCGGAGCTCGAGGAAATCTGGCAGCGCCCATATGCCCCGGCGCCGCCCAGGTATCCCGGCAGATCCCAGTTGATCGGGGTCCCGAGATTGATCAGACGCCGCAGCGGCCGCGACATGTAGTACGTTGACAAGATCGCCACATTCCCTCCGTGACTGTGCGTGACGACATTCAAGTCGCCCGGGGGAAAGCCTGTCAGGATGCCGGCCATCGAAGGCCCGCCCGACCAGATGTCCGAGTAGCTGGGAGGGAAGACCCATGCGTCGGGTGACCACGGCGCGACATTGGGCGAGAATCCATACCACGACCGGATTGCCTCATAGATCTGGTCTGGTTGTCCGGCAACCTCCCAGGCATCCGGCGGGGTGACAAACGAACCGTTGATGAGCGCGGTCGTCGCGGCCTCCGCATCCTTGATGGCCGCGACACTCATCATTCCGGAAACCACAGCAAGCAACAGAGCTATCCGAATACGTCGCAACATACGCTCCTCCCTTCATCCTTGGTCAGACGTTCGTCGCCCCCTGTTCGAGCAACAACAGGCGCGAGTGGGAGGAGCATAGAGCACGTACGGTGGAGGAGAGTTGACAGATCTTCGGAGGTTTTTGACCTCACTTCAGAAGTTCTCGCTGCCTTGCAACGTCAAAGTTGCGGCTGTAGATTCCCGGTGAGAGGACAAGCGCGCTGAAGCGCGCGCCAACGAAACTACTCACTTACGCGTGAATGGCGCGTTGTGCGAGCAACGCTGCGAATGGATGTCGCATCCGCCATCAGGGAGATCTTACGTATGAGATGCGAAGGTCGCGTACAACTTGCGGGCAGCACGTCGAGTCCCATACGAGATCAAGTTCGACACAAGCTCAATCCGCATGCCTGGCAGGACCGAAGACTCATGGCCGTGGCTAAATTCGTGCACGAGACCATGGATAACTCAACCTGGGTATCACTGGAAGAGGCAGCGAGCGTAGCTCACTACTGCCCTGGGCACTTCTCGACGTTCTTTCATAAGCACGTAGGCGTTTCCTTCGCGGTATGGCAATTCACTCTGAGGATGAAGCGGGCCGAGGACTTGCTCGTTCATAACGAATGGATGCCGTTGAGTGCCGTAGGCAACGCGGTCGGCTATGCGAGCGCCTCAACCTTTGCGCACGCCTTCAAACGCTACGCGGGCATCAATGCCCGACAGTTGCGATGGTTCATACGCGGGCGTCCGGCGCAGGCTGCGGATCTCAGCGAAGTTGAACGGCTCGACTACGCGTATGGTCGGGCAATGCGCGAAAAGGAAACATGTAGGGTTTAGTCGAGCGAGCCACGTACCGCGAGCGTGTAGTATTGCGCGGCTCCGGCCGTGTTGGCTGTCAGATGGAACACGAGGCAGGAGTCGAACCTGCGTGCTTTGGGTTCAAAGCCCAACGGGGATGCCGGCAACCCACGGCTCGTGTATTGGAATAGTTGGCGGGCCAGTAAGGAGCTGCACCCTACCTCACTCATCGGTTAGCAACCGGGTGCAGGACACCGCCTGCTTCACCCTCCGTAATTGGAGCCCGACTGAGGACTTGCACCTCACGTCTCCCGCTTACAAGGCGGGCGCACCGCTATCTGTGCGTGACGGGCTGAATTGGTGGGCCGCCCAGGAATCGCACCTGGATCACTCCGCTTAAAAGGCGGGTCTCTGTCTCGCTGAGTTAGCGACCCATGGGTGGTGCCCACGCCTGGTGCCGATGGCTGGATTTGCACCAGCTGCCTGCGCATTACCAATTTGCTGCACATCTCGATGTGCTTCAACGATAAAATGGCACCCCGAGTTAGAATCGAACTAACGCATTTACCCTTCGGAGGGGTAACGCCTGGGTTCCACAGGCCGGGGTATGCGACGTTTAAGGCGGCGACGTTCGCTCGAATTGGCACCCGTGAGTGGAGTCGAACCACTGCGATCCGCGTTCGTAGCACGGTCCCCGACGTCCCTCGGGCCACGGGCAACATATGGTTGTAGTCCTGGGTGTCGAACCCAGCCGTTCCCGGTAATCTGCCAGGTCTCCCGGGCTTATAAGGCCCGGCCGCACGCCGGTGCTGACTACAGCAAATGGATGTGGCGGGTGGACTTGCACCACCACCAACAGGTTTATGAGACCTGTGCACCGCTATTTGTGCTACGCCACAGAAGATTGAAATCCCCATGACGGTCCATCAGCAACCGTCACGGGGGTCTGTTGCTTCACTCGCTTACGTCGTCCGCGCGCTCATGCTCGGTGATGAAGCGCACCACCGCATCCGACCAGCCGTCGACATGCAGCCACTTGCCGTAGCCGACGCCGTTGCGGTTGGACGCAACGTTGATCATATAGCCGAGGCCCTTTGGCTCCGGCACACGATCAGCCGACTGCTCATCCGTGATCACGATCAGACGGTCGTGTGACAAGTCGCTCACGTTGGTGACCGCGGCACCGAGCTGCGTGCTGCCCATACGAGTAGCCGTGTGGATCGCGTCCCGCAGTGCCATGCCCGTACGAGGCGCAACCTCGACACAGTTATCACTGAAGGCGAATACCCGCACCGACTCGCACACACCACGAGCCACGATCGCCACGCCGGCCGCCGCATCCGCGCGCGTCATCTCTGACTTGCGCGAAAGCCGCGCGGACATCGAGCCAGAGTTGTCCACCAGCACAATAGTCGTGCCGCTGAGCCTCGGCAGCTCAACCAGCGCGGCCTGCATTGCGGCGTCAAGCTGGGGCTCAAACTGCTTTGCATGCCGGGCTGCGGCGATGTAGCGCAACGGCAGGAGCTTGCCCGCGCCGGCCTTGCGAGCCAGGATTGCCTCGCGTACCAACTCCGCATCCACACCCGCCTGCTCCATGTTGCGCAGGTTGCGGATGAGAGCGAAGTAGCCGAGCTTCTTCTCGCGGATGAGCCGCTCGAAAGTCTCCTTCTTGTCGGCACCGGCCGAGAGCTGCACTTCCCAGGTGTCCGGGGTAGCCAGCTCGTTGGCCGCGAGCTTCTTCCACAACGCCGCCTGCGCCTCGTCCTTGGGTTTCGCGTGCGACATGAAAAGCACGTCGCGCGGAGTGATCTCAGAGTCGCGGTTGTACTTAGCGAGGTCGTACTCGCTGAAGCGTCGCATGCTCCAGGCCAAACCACGCTTCACCTGCTTCGACAGCGGCTGCTTCTTCTCCTTCCAGTAGAGAGCCAGGAACTCGGCGGGCTCATCGGCACGCTGCAACACCCTGCCCATAGTTTTGGACAGCAGCTGCGGTCGGTCCTTCATCAGCGGGTGCCGGGCCAGCTCACGCAGAAGCAGGAGCGGCACATGTCGCAGGTGCATCTGCTCGCGCGCCTCGATCGCGAGCGCCGCCACATCCTCGGGCAAACACTGCGCGGTCAGCTCCGCAATCCGCTTGACGATCTCTTCACCGTCTTCGTAGAACTCCGACTCCCACAGGAGGCAGGAGAGCACCGAGCGGCGCAGCTGTGCCAAGACGCCGATATGACGGACCGGTGCACCCTCGTGAGTCGTCAGAGAGGCACGCTTTGTGTTGATACGCATTGGTCTCTCCTTAACGTTGGTAAATGCCGGGAACGAGCGAGCCGGTTCACAGCCTTGCGGCTGTGTAGGAGTCGAACCTACGTTTACCCTGAAGTAACCGCACTCTTCACCACGGCCAAATCGATGAGAGCCCGTGCAGGGAACAGGCAATCACAGTACATAAGTGCTCTACCGCTGAGCTACACGCACCACGGAAATTGGGTGCATGGCAGGACTCGAACCTGCGACCTCTCGCGTGGAAAGCGAAGTAACTGTGATTTACACCACTGCCAAACTCGAAGCGGGAGCGCGAGTTGCACGCGCGACCTTCAGGTTATGAGCCTGACGAAGTACTGCTCTTCTATCCCGCAAACTGGTGCCCCGAGAAGTGCTCGCACCTTCGTCTCTTCCTCTTCGGGGAAGCGCTTGAACTATCTCAGCTATCGAGGCGATGGAAAATCTCGTCCTGAGAGGTTGGACACGCCGACAGGAGTTGCACCTGCGTGAAGTCGCTTTGCAGGCGACCGCCCATAGCTGCTCAGCCACGGCGTGATGTTGGGGTGACAGGCTGGACTTGCACCAGCTACGGCGGGGTCACGGCCCGCGGGCTATCTGCTTCGCCTTCTGCCACAAATTGGTACCCTCGGCAGGATTTGCACCCGCATGACTCGCGTCACTACGTTCTGAGCGTAGCGTGTCTGCTGATTCCACCACGAGGGCACTGACTGGCGAAGCTGTCGGGACTCGAACCCGATAGGATCTGCTTGAAGGGCAGTGTGCGCGAGCCACTTTGCATTCAGCTTCAAATTGGCGATCGTGCCGGGGCTCGAACCCGGTAGGCGTCGGTTGAGAACCGACCTGCTCGAACCGCTTTGCATTCACGATCAGGACTGGTACCTACCCCCGGATTCGAACCGGGAAGACCTTGGGTTTGAACCGCGGATGTCTGCCGTTGCATCAGGTAGGTATGAGCTGGTGCGCGTCGAGGGATTCGAACCCCCACTGACTGGGGTTTAAAGCCAGTGCCTCTGCCGTTGGGCTACACGCGCGTGGCACCCCGAGTAGGAGTCGAACCTACAATTCGCGGATTAGAAGGCCGCTACCGTCCGATCGGCCGGGGTATCTGGAGCGGACACCGGGAGTCGCACCCGGCAGCGGCGTCGTTGGCAACGATACCTCCCACTATGGGCATCCGCGAGCTGGTCCGTGTCGTAGGATTTGCACCCACTGCCTCCCGCTTATCAGGCGAGTGCACATCTGTATGTGCTTCACACGGTCAAATTGGTCTGCACGGTAGGTGCTGCCCCTACTGCCTCCGAGTTCCGGGCTCGGCCGTCTGCTGTTGACTTACGCGCAGATAAACTATGGCAGTTACGGTTCTGCCTCGGCCCGATTTTGCCGACGATTAGCTTGGACGTTCGGACTGGAGTTGCACCAGCGTGGAACCGTTTTGCAAACGGCTGCCTACTGCTCGGCCACCGAACGAATGGAGTGAGAGGCTGGACTCGCACCAGCTAACAGCTGCTTCACAGGCAGCGGACTGAACGGCTTCGGCTTCTCCCACGAACTGGTGCCCCGAGAAGTGCTCGCACCTTCGTCTCCCACTTTTCAGGCGAGCGCTTAGCTGTCTCAACTACGGAGGCAATTTGGTGGACCTGTCGAGAGTTGAACTCGCACAACCTGCTTGCAAGGCAGGTCACCTTCCCGAAGGACAAGCCCATAGTGGTACCGCTGGGTGGACTCGAACCACCTCCTCGCTGCTCAATTGGTGCATCGCGCAGGCGTCGAACCTGCAACCTTCCGGTTAAGAGCCGGTTGCTCCGCCAATTGAGCTAGCGATGCGTCTTTCGTGTCCGCGAATAGCATGACAATTCGCGCATACAAGATCGCACTTGGCGATCTCAGCTATTAACTTCTCACGGGTCCTAGTCGCTCTACGCGACAAGGCGAACAACTTCTGTTCGTCTGGCCGGTGGTCGAACTGCATCACATAGTGCGGAAACGTGCCCTTGCAATCAGTGCAAGGTTACGACGGTATGGATTGGTGCAGCGTCTTGGAGTCGAACCAAGCAGGTCCACTGGACGCGAGGGTTACAGTCTCGCCGGGGTCCGTCCCCGTCTAACGCTGCGAAATGGTGCCCAGTGCAGATTGAGCGCCTGCGACATTCGGTTTGTAGGACCGACGCTCTTCACGTCTGAGCTAACCGGGCATAACTCACACCCCTGATGGACGCAACGCGCTGATATGGCGCCGCCTGCGGGATTTGAACCCGCGCTATTCCGCTCGACAAGCGGATGCATTGGACCGGACTATGCTAAGACGGCGTTGATTGGCTGCCGACCTGCGACTCGAACGCAGCACGTCCGGATTAACAGTCCGGTTCCCACGCCCGGTGGGACTGTCGGCAAAAATAGGATGGAGCGGAGTGCGGGAATCGAACCCGCGTCATCTGCTTGGAAGGCAGAGGCCCACAGCCACTGGACCAACCCCGCTCAATGGAGGGCTTTGTGTCTCGCTTTACGGCTCCCCGTCTCCATGCGACGGATCGTAGCGTGCGCCGGACTTGAGGCGGGAGTTTTCGGGTGGTCTGAGAGCGTGGGATCCTTCGCTCTCGTTACCTGTCAGCCCCCGGCCTTGCGCCGGAGGCAAGGCCAATCAGAATTCGATCGTATTGATTCGGGGTTGAAATTCCCCGAGCAATGAATGCGACCACGACGGGCTATAGCGGCCTGTCGCGACGCACGTATCGAGTTGTATTCTGGTTGCAGTAATCATGGCGGCGGGATTTTTACGCTCCCCAGATTGAGAAGTCAAGCGTCGTATCAACACTCCACGTAAGACATAACACTTGGTGCGCCTCGCGCTTCGCTCAACAACGAGGTCATGCGCGTTCTCAAACAGTGGTGCGAGCACTCGGATGGCAACCCTGCAAGTCGTTGAAGTATCGACCGAATTTCGGGCCGCGTGAACTGGATCGCCATTCATGCTCACACAGTTGATGACCAACATTGACAGCGAGTGTAAGACAACGCCCGGACCTCGTGTCATTCGACCGTCGACAGCAGCCGTCCGCGAGTACACGTGATGTCGACGTACGCGTTGGCGTACGAAACGAGGGTTGCCGGGCGTCCGTTCATTACTTCGGTTGGCAATCCGACTGCTCCCGCCCGTGACGAGCGACGTCTGTGCCGGGTGATCTCCAGGACGCACGATGCGGCCTCTATGCGCTTACCGGCATTATCTGACGATTGTGCGTATTCACCTGACGATTATCTGACGAAACCAGCTCTCAGGTTCGGACGGCCAAGACATAACTGGTTGAACGACCACTACCCTGTCGATTGGCCAACCCCAATGCCAGCAGAAGGCCAAAGTCACGCGCAGCGGTGTCGCGGGTGGTGCCAAACTCCTTCTCGCACCGACGGCTGGTCAGCGTCTCGCCAGCAGCAAGCAGAGCAACCATCTTCTTTTGCCGTTCGTTGAGCTGAGCTTCGACAGTTGGAGTAACGAGCGTGCTCTGAACAGACGCAGGAGCGCGAAGGCGCTCGAGATTCTCTCCCGGGCCAGGAAATGTGACCTGGAAATAGCCGCTCTCAGTACCGAGAAGCGGTGGGTCCAAGCCGTGGTTGAGCATCTGTTCACGCATGCGGCGAAAGCCGCTGCCTCGTTCCTCAATTCGATGGAAATACGAAAGGCACTGAGCAATTACCGGGTTGCGCGAGCAGGGCCGGTATCTGCCCCTGCGAAGGCAGGTGAGAGTAATGGGTGTCGGTGGTAGACCTGGGCTGGAGATCATCACCCGATCGGAAAAGACTTCGAGCATGATCTTTCGGCCCGCATCATCGTATTGCCGGTGTGCTACGGCGTTTACGAGAGCCTCCCGCAGGGCTTCAACCGGATACTCATCCATTCGGACGCGATTCAAGCCCACTACCTTCATCGGATGACGGGTGTTGCGTTCAATGAAGGCAATGGCGCGGTCGATCACCTGTGGCATCGGGCCACGAACGTCCTCGTGGTCACTGGGATTGCCGTCAGCCTCAGCCCCACGATACGCGTCACCCAAGACACGGCATTGTGGAAACACCGCGGATGGATCCTTCGCGAGCAGAACAATGCCGGCGGCGGTGGCGTAGTGCTCGCCAGCTTCCGGGTCATGCCACACTAACCCACGGAGCGATGCGCCGGTGAAAAGGTCCGAGCAAGATACCCTTGCCGGATTCCGGTCTTCCGCGGTAGCGATCAACCGCCGGACTATTTCATGGTCGAGGTCTCGCCAACGTATTCTGGTTAGCGACTGCGATTCGAACGTCGAGGTCGCCTCAATGGTTTGCTCCGCAATCTCATTCTCATCGCTTGACGGAATGATTCCAAACTTCTCATCGAGGAGCTTTACAAGTGCGGCACGGACTTCCTTTTGAAGGTCGATAACATTGCGGAAGCGTTTATACTTAGGGCCGTCGGCATCCAGCTCCTTGAGGAGAGCGTCCGTTCCGGGCTCACGCTTCGTACTGCGATCACCCTTGATAAAGGCGAGCACCGGCAGTTTCCTCTCGTTGGCACGCCGGTATTCCGCGTGTGTGATAGAGAGGTCACCCACCAGGGTACCGTACTGGGAACCAATGATAAGCAGATACACCTGACAGGTATCCAATGACTTCAGGCAACCCTCGAACGCCTCGTCCGGAGACGCCGGCTCAAATTCGTAGAGGACCGGCGCGTAGTGCGTATCGAGAAATGGGTCCGTGTTCAACAAGTTCTGCACGATCACTCGCTCATCTTCGAGTTCTTTCTGCACAGAACTGACGAATACATTCAACCTTCTGCTTGGAAGACTACCCATGGGCGCGTTATTTACGACAACTGCGCCCACAAAATCAAGGCGATCTAACTTCCACCATTAGACTTACGACGTGTTAGTTTCATGTGGGAAACGCGCTTCGCAGACTCAGGCCACGCGTGAAGTCCGTCGCAACTAAGAAGAGCGTCGAATACGCACAAGACAGCCGTGGGTCATCAGCCGCCGAATTCGCACGTAGGCCGTATCGTCCGTGAACTCCTAGCGAGGCACGTCTCGGCGGGCGTGTTCGCCCTCGGATCGGCCATCAACAGTCCGCGGCAAATCGACACACTGGCAGCGAAGGGCTCCGCGTCGCCGGCAGGGTCTGGCGCAAACGCTCTTGGCGCCGCCGGGTCGTCTACGCGCGCCCACGCGCTCAGTCAAGGCACTTGAATCTGACGGCAGTTCCTCCGCCCGGCGCCATAGCGATTGTCAAGTTGTCATGACGAGTCACGCTCTGGCGCTCGATCGTGAGCGGTTGCGGATTGGTGCGGTAGTCCGCGCGCGCGAGCTCGGGCAGCGTTAGCTCAATACCCCTCGCGTCCAGGCGCAGCTATTTTTGCGCCTAGCTTCTATTATTGCGCATAGACTCTACGCGCAAGAAAGATCGACTTGGCAAATCAGATCCCCGAGAACGCACTGGTAGCGATCGAAGATGCCCGTTGAAGCCGAACTTATCGGCTTGCACGACGGCAATTTCGCCCGTTATCGAATCCGTCCTTCGGAATTCGCAACTTGGCGCCAGGTCTGGAAGGCCAGGTAACCTTCAAGTACCTCGACCGCTCATCGCTGCGCGTGAACCGTGTCTTCAACTCCAGATCCGCGCCAAATTCACGAAGCCGCGATACCGAAGTCACTCGTTCCTTCATATGAGCTCGCGAAGCACAAACCCCACTTCTCGTTCAGCGCCCGATGCATCCCGCAGGCGTAGAACGATCGGTGTGCCAGCCTCTGCCTTGAGTGCCTGAACTACAGTATTGGTGGCTTGAGCAGCATCGATCGTGGGTGCCAACACCACGCTGTTCAGCGCCACGATCGTGTCACCGGCATGCACACCCGCTTCAGCGGCGGGTCCGCCTTCTAACACGTAGATAACCTTCACGACTTCGTCAACCACTGCGGGAACCAGCCCCGAGCGAGGCCCCGCGAAGGGGACGTTGAATGCGTCGTTGGGTGTCAAATACATACAGCCGTTGGCGTAGTCGAGTGTCACAGTGAACCGCTGCCACAGCTCGCCCCCGAGATTGCCTGTGTTTTGCGAGGCGGCGAAATAGCCGACCGCGTCGAGCGAGAGTTCCGCCACAACCTGCTCGAAGGAAAACGGGCCAATATCGACGCGCGGCAATCGCACGAGTGTGCCGTGCGTATAGCCGCCCACACTTAGGCCCGTCACCATCGTTACGGAGGGAGTAAAGGCATCGCGAAGATGCAAACGCTCGACGGTCGGCGTAAAGAACGTGAGCGCGTTGCCAGCGCCGGTGTCGATGGAGTACCAACCCGATACGCCGCCCGCTGTCGCCGACACGAGCAGCTTGCCATTCTCAACCCGAATCGGAATCGATGTCGCATCGCGGCGTGTTTCAAACGCGTGAGTCGCTTCGAAAGTGAACAGCCCGCGCTGGTAATCCATTGTCGTGACGAACGCAGCGAAAAAAGGAATCCCCAGAACTCCGTCGTACTGAAATTCTTGCGGGAACGGAACGACATACGCGACCTGTCGACGAAGGTAAAACTCGCGCACCGCCAGATCGTCAATCGAAGTCTTCAAGGCTGCGATCGATCCGGCAGCGCCGGAGCCTGGTGTGAGACCCGTTTCCGTCGCCAAGCCCAATCTTTCAGCGGCAACAGGAGACACTGCAATCTGATCTGCTCCCGTATCGAGCAGCATTCGCGCCGGGCGCCCGTTTACCTGCACCTCGATGCTCGCATGCGTACCAGCGAGCGACATGGGAACTGTCACTGCTGCCGCGGAATCGTAGGAACGGGCAGGTTCGTGACGACACGCACTCAACAGCAGGACAGGCACCACCCCCAGTAGCGTGACGCGGGCGACCGAGCCAAAATACATTTCCATATCGTTTTACAACCTCGAATTATTGTATTACGATAATTTCTCGTCCTTGGAACGACAAGTGGAGTCTCGATGTCCCGCGGCCGGCCGCAAGAAATCCCGATGCCCGCCTCACCGCGCAACCTCCGGCTGCTCTCGGGGTTATGCCTGGTGCTGGCGTTCGCGCTGCCTGCATTTGTGCTCTATTACCTGGTGGCCAGTCCGCCCGAGGTACTTGCCGAAAAGTTCGGCATTCCGGCGGCCTCACCCCCGGTGCCGCTTGAACTCGCAACATGGCACCGCGCGGCCATCGTCGTGCTGGGGTTGTTGCCCGTGTTGTGTATGGCATTCGGTCTGGCGCACGCCCGGCGCTGTTTTCAGAGCTTCTCGCGTCGCGAATACTTCACGCTGGAAGTCGTCCAGGGCTTGCGCGGTCTGGCACTCGGGTTCTTTTTCTCCGGCATGTTGGGGTTACTGGTGACCCCGGTGCTGAGTTTGCTGGTGACGCTCTCAGCCGCGCCAGGGGGTCGCTCGATCACACTCAATGTGGACTCGACGAACCTGCTCACGATGCTGTTCGCCGGCCTCGTCTGGCAGATCTCCGCCGTGGTAGCGAAAGCCGTAATGCTGGCCGAAGAGAATTCCCAGTTCGTCTGACAGAGGATGCCGCACCGATGCCCATCCTGATCAAACTCGACGTGGTGCTGGCCGACCGCAAGGTCAAATCGAAAGAGCTTGCGGAGCACATCGGCATCACCGAGGCCAACCTGTCCCTGCTCAAGCAGGGAAAAGTCAAAGGTGTGCGCTTCGATACGCTGGAGAAGATCTGCAAATACCTGGACTGCCAGCCCGGGGACCTGTTGCTCTATGAACCCGCGACCGGAACGTCTACCCGCAACCTGCGGCTGCTGCGCCGTGCATGAGAGTCCGATGCAACATCTTCTTTGTCTTGTGCTGTGCTTGTCTTTGTTTTCGGTAAGCGCCTGCACCACGCGCGCCGCCTACGAAACCATCAGGCAGGGAGCGCGCAACGAGTGCTATCAGAAACCCTCGGACCCGGAACGCGACAGTTGCCTGAATCGAACGCAGGACACCTATGATGAATACAAACGCAAGCGGGATGTTGCTACTGGCGAGGGAGCGCAGTAGCAACATCCACGCGTTGTCCATGCCTCGCTCCCAACTCAGAACTTGACGTCTCCCTGAATTACCCGCGGTGCGCTGGTCAACGTGGGCTTCGTTCCGAGGAACACGTCCGAGCTGCTGTCGCTCGGATTCTTGAGCATGCTCGCCGTCGGCAACTGTACATTGGTCGGCGCCACGAGATTTGCAGCACTGCACACGCTAGCGTTCTTCACCGCAAAACGTATTTCCCGCTGAAGCCATTTGACGAGATACGAACTCGTACCTGCCGATGAAGTCGCGGTAACAACACCCTTGTGCGCAACAGCCGTGGGATCATAAGGAATCACAAACTGCGGAACGTAGCGCGAATTCGGAGTACCGCAATCCACCGGCGCATTCGTCGTCGGCGAGACGCAACTGCCCGGAATCCCGAACAGATTGCCAAAACCGTTGTACTGCAAGACGATCGACGTGCCCGCATAGTCTCCGAAGCTCGCGCCCGTGGGAACGACGAAGTTGACGTTCAACGGCGCGTCAAAGTGCACGAAGGCGCCGCCGCTGTTCTTGACGGCCGCAAACTGATTATAGGATCCCGGGCCGGTCTGCCAGACATAGTAGACATCGGCGGAATTGACCTGGAAATCGCAATAGTCCGCCGGCGTCGCATTGTCCGGGCACACTGCATCGCTCAAATTCGCGAACAGCCGCCCACTCATGACACCGTTCTGATATTGCTGCGACGATTGGTAATCGTCACTGTTTGTATCCGTCACGGACTTGCCAGCGCCATCAGTCAGAACTGCATTGGCAAGAGAATAGCTCGTCAAACCAGATGCCACTACCGGCATGAAATTGTTGTAGGTGCCAGCAGCATACGGGGATGTCCCTTGTCCCTGCGTCAAATACGCCTGCAGAGACGCTGCCGTGGGGCAGTTACTGACGCAGTAGAGAGTCGCGGGCAGCGTCGCATCATCCGGATACACCAGATCCTGTGCGTGATAGACGACAGTGATGCTTGAAGAATCCACCGTGCCACTCAGACCTGCCAGATTGACGAACAGATCCCCACCCAGTGACTGCGACCAACCTTGCACTCCGCCCCTGCTGACCCAAAGGGACGGGTCGAGCGGCTGAGGCTGAGCAAACGTGCTGAGCTGACAGCCATTCTGATTGCACTGCTGCTCGCCAACCACCACAAACTTACCGGATGCATCGTCCCAGAACATCTCATACTGAGCATTGTTGTCAGGCAAGCCCAGCGTGCTCGCATCGTTCACGAAGGCGTTAAAATGAATCTTGTCGATGCTCGCGAGTGTGCGCGATAGCCGCTTGTAGCGAGTCAGCCGGCCGCCCGCGGTTACCACGGTGTAGTTTGTCGTCGTTGCGGCGCTACCGGTGTAGTCAACTTTCTGAACTACGGAGCCATTGGCTGGCGTCGGCGCGCCTGGCTGCAATGACAGACCGAAGTAGCCGGAATAGCCCTGGTAGGTGGTCCCGCCTGCGGTGTATTGAAAAGGAAATCCCGAATCGCGTTCAATACGTGCACCCGTTGTGGCGTCATATAGTCCGTATTGCCACACCGACAGTCCCGTGTCGGGGTCGGTCGCATCGCGGCTGAAGCATTCGCTGCCGTTCTGGGAATCGGCTCGCAGGAAGTAACTCTGGTCATATGCAAAGTTGTAAGCGAAGCTGTTTGGGCCCCCATTGCCGTTGCCTGATTCCTGCACGCTCACACTACCGCCTCCGGTGGCCGTACCGACGCTCGTCAACTGCAAAGCAGTGACCTGCGAACCGTTCCCGCCACCATCGGACTCGAAGTAGCTCAGAGTTCCATTACCGCCCTGCATGAATCCGTTCATGGCGCAGCCGGTTCCACCATCGGGCACTCCGCAGTAATCCAGGCGGAACGCCCCATAGGGGTTGGCGGTCGAAGGAGCTTCAGTCGCACTGATATGGGCAAACACCGTAATGGGCGTCCCCTCCTCGTTCAACGAGATCCACGCTTTCACAAGCATCGGATCCGAGTTCGAAGCGCGTGTGGAATCGACAACCGCAGTCAGGTAGCTGGGAGCCTGCGAGGCGCCCGCGTCGGAGCTGGAACCCGCGCCTGCCGACTTGGTGGCGTCGCACGCATTCTTATCAATCAAGGCGACATAGGGTCCCTTGTTAACCAACGCATCGGGTCGCATCGAATGCATGATGCAACTCAGCATGTTCACCTGGCCGATGCTGTCGGATGTCGCATCCTGCACATAGCTGCTCTGCGGATCAGTTATATAAGCAGAGTCGGATGGCGGCGCCGCATGGGCCAGCGGAGCGGCAGCGATCAGCAGGTATACAACGATGGGCAGCGCATTGCGGCGATTCGTGGTCGATTGCATGGGACCCCTCGAATTGAGTTGGAGTTGCGCGCGGTCCCTCGAGCGCGAAGACGATTTGCGGGCTACTGGAGCGTCAACACACTTCAGTTAACATTTGTGGCAGTCACCACGGCAACCGACGAGGGTGTTGCTACACCTTGAATCGGTTGAGTGTTTCCGCTTCCGGAACCGCCACTTGATCCCGTGCCGGAGCCGCCCCCAGAGGAGACACCCCCGTTGGCGCCCGCCGTGCTGCCACCGCAACCGGCAAGAAGAGTCAAAGCAGCTGCAAGCGCCGCCAGTCTGAGTGTCATTACGCAGGCCCTCATCTCCTTCTAACGGTGGCAGCCGCGCCGCCCAATCCGAAGGAGATCATTGGTTACAATCTCTTGACCTGGCCGCAGTATTGATCAATGTACAGACTGGAACGAGACCACAAACAAGAAATGCTTGACGTCGGCACGTGCAGCGAGTGAATTCCGTGACGCACTCGAATAACATGTTGGAGATACATCAGATCTCAGGCCCCCTCACACTCGCCGCGCGCTGATCGAAGGAGATGTGCGTCACAGCGTGCTGACCCAACCGGGCAAGGTGAATTGTTGCCACGCAACACCGCGCTCTGGAGAACCCGGCGAGAGTCTTTGCGCCACATGATCCGTTTTGCGGAGGCTTTCCCCGACGCCGAGATTGTCTCCGCAATGCGGAGACAATTGTCGTGGAGTCACCTCAAGCAGCTCATTTACATCCCTCACCATCTGAAGCGCGACTTTTACGCCGAGATGTGTCGCATCGAAGGATGGTCGACTCGTGTGCTCGCACAGAAGATAGATGGCATGCTTTACGAGAGAACCGCGCTGTCAAAGAAGCCGGAAAATCTCATCCGTCAGGAGCTCGCGGCGCTGCGCGAAAGAGGCGAAATCTCGCCTGCTCTGGTTTTCCAGGACCCCTACATGCTCGACTTCCTCGATCTCGCGGACACTTACAGCGAGAAGGATCTGGAGTCCGCGATTCTTCGCGAAATCGAACGTTTTCTCCTCGAGCTCGGAGCCGGGTTCGCCTTCGTCGAGCGGCAGAAGCGCATCACCCTCGATGGCGATGACTACTACATCGACCTGCTGTTTTTTCATCGCCGGATGCGCCGCCTCATCGCGATTGAGCTCAAGATCGGCGACTTCAAGCCAGCGGACTCCGGCCAGGTTGAACTCTATCTGCGCTGGCTCGATCAGCACGAGCGTCAACCATCAGAGAAAGCACCGCTCGCCATCGTCCTCTGCGCCGGCAAAAAGCGTGAGACGGTCGAGTATCTCAATCTCGATGCCCGCGGAATCCACGTCGCGGAGTACCTGACCGAGCTCCCTCCCCGCGAAGTGTTGGAAGACCGGCTCCGGCGCGCGATCGAAGCTGCACATAACCGGCTTGCACTGGGTTCTGACCTCAATGTGCAGATGCCACTGAAGAATCCAACCGAACAGCGCCGTACAGTGCGCGGCAAGCGCGAGACATGACCGACCATTGCCGCCGCCAAGACCAATACTCACTGTCAGCCGATTTCGCACGCCGGGCGTTCCGTGAATACGGGAAGGGCAGACACCCGGCCGGACACAGAATCGCGGGTTTGCCGGCCGTCTAAGGACAACACCGCCATCATTGACGACGTCGCATACACAAGACCACAAAAGCTCGTCACGTTCGAGTCTAACCGGAGACTGAACGTCTACTGCACTGGCGCGGGATCGCCAACCGTCATCTTCGATTCCGGACTCGGGGATGGGACACGGGCCTGGGGATTGATTCAGTCGGCCATAGCTGAGCATACATGCGCCTGCTCATACGACCGCGCGGGCCTCGGCTTCAGCGACCCACCCACCAGGCAATGGCTGCTGGCGTGAAATTGTCAATTCCCAGCTCGCCTCGATGATCTCCACCCACTCCCGAACTTGCCGGTTGCAATGCATCCGCCATTCGCACCAGCGAAGCAATCGAGCGCGCGGACATTTTTCTCATGACACGACCGCGATGTATCTGAACGGTGATCCCGCTGATATTCAGGCGTTCGGCAATCTGCTTATTGCGCAAACCGCTGGACACGAGGGCGAATACCTCGCGCTCTCGCGCAGTCAATCGCTTGTATTTCGAATGGAGCTCATCAGATTGCGTGCGATGGGCCGACAATGACACCGCCTCACGCATAGCATGGTGTAGTGCCCGCAGGAGCTGTGCAGGGTCACATGGTAAGGTCAGGAAGTCGACGGCACCTGCTTTGAACGCTCGGGCACACGAAGAAATACTACGTTCGTGCGTCAGGAACATGATGGATACACCAGCACGCGCGAGATCTTGTTGCAGATCAAAGCCGCTTGCGCCCGACGCGACCACGTCGAGAATTGCACACGCGGGCCTGCCGGGCTCAAGACGGGAGACAAGCGCTGACGGCACACTGACACTGATCGCGCGAAGTCCTGCCGAGACAACGATGGCTTCGATCCGCGCTCGAGTTGAGTCATCATCGTTCACAATGAGGACTACAGGCTGTGAGCATTTACCCGCGCGGCGTCGATCTGCGAGATGTGTGGCAGTCATCGTGAAATCTTCATTTCGTACGGCATTAAACCTCAAGAATTCGTCGCTTCAACGCCACCCTCACCGCGTGCGTGCGATCCTTCGCATCAAGCTTGATAAAAATGTTCCTCATGTGCGTCTTCACGGTGGTCTCCGAGATATACAGTTGAGCGGCAATTCCGTGATTGGCCGCGCCGCGGGCAACGCACTTCAACACCTCGACCTCGCGTGCAGAGAGCACGCCCGCACAGGCGTGCTCGAGCTCCGCTGACGGGATCGGAATGGGATTCATTCGGTCAGTCTAGCCAGGCAATCGACTCGACGAGGTTAATTGAGATGAATGCGCGAACGATCGCCGGCCGGCTCGTCCATCGACTACCGCGGCAAGTCGCTGGAGAACATGTCGCGCAGCAGTTTCCACTGCCCTTGCTCACGCTGCCAGATGACAATGTATTTGCCGCGATCGAGTGCTTTGCCGACCTTGTCGTGCAGCTCATACCGGCCTACTTCGGTGCAGTGGCCTTTGCTGGCATACAGCTCGAGTGTCTTCAGACTGACCTGGCCGATGCCTGAGCTCAAAGCGCCCTGCCAGAATTTCTCAATCGCATTGCGGCCCACAATGATTTCGCTTCCAGCGGGCATGATTTGCGCATCGACCGCATATAGCAAGGCAAGTGCCCTGCTGTTACCAGCGGCCGCGGCAGCCGCGAACGCTGCGTTGACCGCCTCTATCTCAGATCTCGGCTGCGCAGCCTGGATTGTCTGAACGAGACAACAGGTCAGTATGGCGAGCAGCACCACCCGCCAACTCCGGGTCGAAGAAATTTGCATCACAATGCCACCATCAGGACGGTAACCCGGACAGGAATCCGAGCAATGCCGCGAAGTAGTTCTTCTGGTCATCCCACATCGTCAGATGGCTGCCGGTTTTGCTGAGGAACAGTCTCGAGTTCCGCACCAGGCTCGCCTCGCGCGCAATACTTTTCGGATCCATCTCATCGTGGCGAGCGCCCATCCACAGCGTCGGCACGTTGATCCGGTGCAGATCCTGCCACCGGTCCCAGCCCTTCAGATTCCCCGTGACCTCGAATTCATTCGAGCCCTGCATGAAGTTGTATATCTTGGCGTTCATGGTATCAATGGCGTGTTGTGCGGGCTGCGGCAACGGCCATATCCGGCACAGGTGACGCGGATAGAGCTCGTTGAACACGATCTCGTTGTAGCGATCGCTGCTGGCTTGTCCTGCCGCTTCGAGTTGAGCCAGCTCCTTGCGGACCTTCACCGGCAGCGCGTCCTTGAGGAATTTGGTGTAGCGGGTGTAGTCCTCAATGCTGGCCGTCATGTTGGAGATGATCGCCGCCTTCAGGTGCCTGGCGTGACGCGACAGCGCATACTCCATCGTCAGGATGCCGCCCCACGAGTGACCGAATAATACGAACTGCTCGAGCCTCAGCGCCGCGCGGACCTGCTCGACCTCGTCCAGATAGCGCTCGACATTCCACAAGCTCGTGGAGTCCGGATGGTCCGACAACCCGACGCCGAGCTGATCGTAGAAATGGATTTCAATACCGGCCGGAGGCAGGAAATCCGCGAAGGGCTGCAGGTAGTCGTGCGGAATACCCGGGCCTCCATGCAACAGCAGGACTTTGATCGGCCCGGACCCTACGCGCTGTGTCCAGACTTCGTAGCCTTCCCGCAGTTTGATCCGCCGAACCTCGGAACCAGCCGCTTGCGCATGACGCACTGAGGCCGCAACAACCAGTCCGCACGTTGTCTGCAAGAATGCCCGTCGGGAATACTCCATCCTGTTCAATCCTTGATCTAAACCGGGGCGGCCCGGCTCAAGATGAGGTCAATATCCTTCGGCCAAAAAGCCGCGCGTCGATTGAGAATGCACCGGGACCGATCAACACCAGCGAGAGCGCCGAAATTGTATGAATCGCGACCGTGGCGGTCTCTGCGGAAATCGACATGCCGACTCCGAACGGGTCCACCACCCTCATCAGCTGAATGGCGGAGGTGATGAGGCCCACCACAGGAGTCGCAAAACCCAACAACAGTAAGACCGATACGGTGCCGAGGCCAAACAGACGAATAGTGCTCCATGCCGGCCCGCCTTCCAGAATGGGTTGCCAAAGGCCTCCGGTGACACCCAACCGCAGTAGCACCAGGGCCAGCCCCGGCGGTCCGCCCGGAAACATCATGAAAAGCCGCTGCATTTCAGCAAGATACAAGGCGGCACTTACGCCCGCACCCCGCCCCGGAATCGATTTCGTCCAGTACTTTGGAGGGGGGTGTCGCCTGGCCCCGCCATGTATAATCCGATTGCGGCATCTTGCGCGCGATCTTACGCGTACCTTACCTGCCGATGGACGCATCAATGATCAGAGTTCTGGGCGTAGATGATCATCCACTGATGATGGCGGGCGTCGCAGGCGCGATCGACGCGCAGGCGGACATGAGAATGGTCGGGGTCGCCCAAGACGGCGCGGCCGGCATACAACTCTTCCGGGAATTGCAGCCGGACATCACCCTGATGGATCTGCGCATGCCCGATATGAGCGGGATTGACGCAATCATGTCGATCCGTGCGGAGTATCCGAGTGCGCGAATCATTGTCCTGACGACGAGCGCTGGCGATATCCAGGTGCTGCGGGCGTTCAAATCCGGCGCATACGGTTACCTTCTCAAGAACCTCGTGCGCACGGAGTTGATCGAAACGATCCGCCGCGTCCATGCCGGCAAACGTGTGGTCCCTCCTCAGATCGCCTCGGAACTCGCCGCTCACATGGGTGACAGCCCCATAACTGCGAAGGAGTTGTTGGTGTTGCGTGGTATCTCGGAGGGCGGTTCAAACCGGCGAATCGGGGCCAAGTTGAACATCACCGAGCATACGGTAAAAGGCCACTTGAAGAATATCCTGGCAAAACTGAACGCGAGCGATCGGACGCACGCCGTCATGATTGCCTTGAAACGAGGCATTCTGGATCTGTGAGCTCCTGAAGAGCGGCTCCAGCCCCTCTGCCACAAACTTCAAGGATACGCCGGGACTGAAGGATGTGGGAGCAGCCCGACGTCACGGGCGGTGGCCCTATCGCGATAGTGGTTGCCGAAATGAGTACGCACGTAGTTGGTTACGGAGGCGATCTCTGCATCGCTCAACAAGGCTGTACGCGGCGCGATTGCGCGTCCCTGAGGCGCGCCGAATGCAGGCATATTTGCGCTACCCATGAGCACAATCACGGCCACCTTCCGCCACGACGCCAGATCGGGATTCCCCGCAAGCCTCGGATATGTCCCACCCCCCACCGCACCCTCGCCCCCCGGCATATGACATCCCTGGCAGACATGTTGATAGATGGCGTCGCCGTGGATCGCATCAGTGGAGGATAGCCCATGCACTCCTGGATCGTCGGCATGCGCTGTAAGAATCCGTGCAAGTGGAACCAGAAATGAGAATGTTGCCCGCCGCCTGAAGTTGCCGTTCACGTCGCGCTTCCCTGGGCAACGATGCGCTGATGCAGGCGGGCTATGGCATCCAGCGCGGACGACACGGCGCCTTCCTGCCATCCGTTGAAATAGGAAACGTGATCACCAGCCAGCACGATCCGACCGTCGATGGCGCAGAGATGCTCATAATGTTGTGCGCGGGTACTGGTATTCCACAAGCCGAAACAGCCCATCGCAAATGGAACTCGATGCCAGGCCACGGAGATTCCGTTGTCGAACTCCGTTGCGTATTGAGGATGTATCTGGGTGCCGTACGCGACGGCTTTGCGCACCCGTTCCTGCGGAGTCATGCTCGTGAACTCCATCGCATCCAATCCCCACGAATACGCACCAAGCAGGACGCCCTTGCCGGTGCTCTGGTAATCGCAGCTCGGGTACGAGATGCTGGAAATCGGCAGATCCGTGTATGTGACTCCGCCGTAAATCTGATCGTCTTCCTCCCAGAAACGCCGCTTGAATTGCAGTCCTATCTTGAAGCTGGCGGCATACGGTACGGCGCGGATGGCGGCTACCATGTCGCTGCCAACATTCAGGGGAATTCCTGAGAGGATGGACAAGGGAATTGTACAGACGCACCATTGCGCACGAGCCGTCTGGCGTGATCCGGGAGCGGCGGTATCTTCAAACGTGACAGTGACCCGTGCGTCGTCCTGTTGAATTTCGACCACCCTGGTCTGGTAGCGGATGAGCGGCGCCAACTCCCGACCGAAGGCCTCCCCGATGCGACCCATGCCCCCCACCGGCTGAAACAAGGTGGTCTGCCTATCGAGCTCGTCTCCGCCAGCAACACGGCGCCAGAATCCCGCATCCAGTGTCTGCGCCACTCCGACGGGTGCTGAGTATTCCGGGGCTCCGTTCGGACCGCCCCCTGAGGGCTTGCGGAACCCGCGCCGATTGCTGCTGGACTCTCCAATGACATAACGATACTCGCTGTCGAGAGCTCCCCATTCCCGCAGCGACGTCAGTATCTTCTCCCGATCTTCCGCCGTGAGCTCCTCATTCAACGCCTCGCGACGGATCGCTTTGGACAACAGCTCGGCGACATGTCCCTGATAGTCGGCCTTCACCTCCCGATAGCGCTGCGGCCGGCCGTCGAATGCGTGTTGACTGTGGACATAGGCGTTGTAGTTAATCTGCACGAAGGGCTCGACTGCCACTCCGAGGCGCTTCGCATATCCGAGAATCCCCTGGTGGTGGTATGGAATGCGCCAAGGACCGGGGTTGAAGTACAGTCCCCGGTCGAACCCGCAGTGTTGAATCGCCCCGCCCAACTCGGTGTAGCTGTCGCCGCCCCGCAAAGACCAGTTTCGTCCGCCCGGTCTGTCATTGTATTCCAGCACCTGGACCTTGTAGCCGGCGTTGCGGAGCTCATACGCCGCCGTCATCCCGGCGATGCCGGCGCCCAGCACCAACACAGAGGCTCCGGGAGGTGCGCCCTGCAAATCCAATGGCGCGCGCACCGTCGGCTCGGCGGTATGACCTAAACAGCTCATCGCGCGGTACAGGGCCGCCTCGCCAGCGGTCATGCCGATCATGCGCAGCAGATCCCGGCGATTGAAGTTATGCAGATCGCGCCTCATGACTAACTTCCGAATCAGCACCACCTGTACCCCGCGCAGGGATTGATCGCGACCAATCCTTTCGAGGGGGCACCTGATCTTTTGTCGGCGTAGCAGTGATATGACATGATAGTCATCGCTTGCCATGATTGGATAGGGGTCGTTCGGTGCCCTCCCGCGTTCCACGGCTCGGCCGCAGATCCCCTGCCGGGGCCATCGCAGCCGCCATCATTCAAGTCCTGGTTTCGAGCTCCTTCCTGGACGTACTCCGGATCTCGAACGCTTTCGCCCTGGATCCGGGGAAGCACATTTCTCAATACGGCCATACCGCTTGGCGCGTACACGACGGCTTCTTCTCTGGTGCCCCGACTCCGATCACGCAAACTCCAGACGGGTACATCTGGATAGGAACGAATTCCGGATTGGTGCGATTTGACGGAGTCAAGTTCGTGCCTTTCATGGCACCCGGCGGGGAATCCCTGCGCAACACATCGATTGCCTCGCTGTTCAGCGATCGCGACGGCAGTCTCTGGATTGGCACCGGCTCCGACCTCGAGCACTGGCAGGATGGGCGCCTTACCCATTTCCCCGCACAGCCGGGTGCGTTTTTCGGAGTCGTCACAAAGATCTTCCGGTCACGGGACGGAACCCTTTGGTTCTCCAGAAGACGGGTGCAGGACTCATTGGGCCCGGTCTGTTCCGTCAGAGACGGCTCAGTTCACTGTTTCAACACAACTGACGGAGTCGCGCCTTGGGTAGTGCTGGGCATGCTCGAAGACAAAGATGGCAGCTTCTGGATTCACAGCGATCTTTCTTTGTTTCACTGGGACCCGAGGCGGCGCCAGGACCTCACAGAGAGCCTGATCAATGTAAGCGAATCCAGGGGGTTGCAACAAATAGCCTTCGACGCGAACGGCAATGTACTGATGGCCCTGGCTCAATCCGGTGACCGCACCGGTCTGGGACTATTCCGAAATGGAAAAATGGAGCCATTCAGAGCAGGAGCGCTCGATGGCCAGCAGACTTCAGCAACAGCCTTGTTTCTCGACTCCAATGGATGCCTGTGGATCGGGACCGACAGCAAGGGACTTTACCGGGTCAGGGGCACGCGGGTCGATCACTATGGATCATTGGACGGCCTGTCCGACGATACGGTGAATGGCTTTTTCGAAGACCGGGAAGGCAACATCTGGATCACGACGAATCAGGGAGTCGACCGGTTCAGGAACCTTGCTGCCACGACGTTCTCGGTGCGCGAGGGTCTCAGCAACAGCAGCGTTGGCGCTGTGTTGGCGGCGAGCGATGGAACCTTATGGATAAGCAATTTCCGATCGCTCGATGCCCTGCACCCGGACGGCACGATAACGTCGCTCCACGGAGGCAAGGGGTTCCCAGGCATGCCTACAGGAGCTCTGATTGACGGTATCGTGACGTCGATCGCCGCGGCAGACGGGTTTCCAGGTCAGTCCATCGGATCTTTGCTGGAGGATCGCAAGAAACGTATCTGGATGGCAGTGGATAGCCACCTTCAGATCTTCGACGGTCGAACCTACACGAGGCTGCAAAAATCAGGCAACAAACTGATTGGATCGGTCACGGTCATGGTCGAAGATCGCGCCGGCGATGTTTGGGCGCTATCTGTCTCACCCAATCCCCACGGCTCGCTGCTGCATTTCGTCGATGATTCACTCAAGGAACAGATTTCCTACGATGAGCTTCCTTACGACCGGGGCGGGCGCGCACTGACCGCCGACCCGAGTGAAGGAATATGGATATATCTGACCGACGATAGAGTCGCGCACTGGACTCATGACAAGGCGCAAACAACTGTCGCCCTGCATCGCATGGTGGCCAAAGCCCCGAGTCTTACCGCACTGGTGGCCCGCCCCGACGGCTTTGTGATTGGCAGCTCATTGTTGGGGCTGTCGGTCATACGCAATGGCGAGTCACGCACGCTCTCGGTGGCCCAGGGGCTGCCTTGCGCCAACATATACACATTGATTGATGCAGATGAGGCTCTATGGCTTTCCTCGGAGTGCGGAGCCATCGAACTGCGCCATGAAGAACTGGAACGTTGGTGGAGCAATCCTGCGGTTCGTCCTCAGATCAGGGTCCTCGATGCGCTCGACGGAATACGGCCGGCCGCTACCGCCAATGCGGCTATCCTCATTTCTCCCGGGTCGGCTCGCTCTGTGGATGGACGCGTTTGGTTCGCAAACTCATCGGTCCTGCAAATGATTGATCCGCGCCAGGCTTCGCCGGCAGTGCCACTTCTCCCCGTGCGCATCGAGCAGTTGGTGGCAGATGGCAAAATCTATTCGACAGCCGGTGAGGTCGTCTTGCCTGCTCTGACCAAAGACGTGCAGATCGACTACACCTCGCCGAGCTTCGCCACTCCCCAACGGCTGCGTTTCCGATACAGACTCGCAGGGTTCAATGACAACTGGGTGGATTCGGGCACACGCAGACAAGCTTTTTTTACGAATCTGCCCCCCGGCGTCTACGGGTTCGATGTGAGCGCGTCAGCGGGCAGCCCGCCCTGGACCGCCGCGACGACGCTCAGGTTCCGGATCCCCCCGAAGTTCTATCAGGCAACCTGGTTCAGCTTGCTGTGTGTGGCGGGTGCGCTGCTGGCGTCGCTCTTCGCTATCCGATTGCGAATTGATGCCGTCAAGCGCGACCTGCGGAGCCGGTTGCAGGTCAGAATGGACGAACGTGAGCGAATTGCGCGTGATCTGCACGACACCCTGTTTCAGGACATCCAGGGTGTACTGCTGAAGATCGACAATTCAACCAATACCCTGGCAGAGGGACATCCTGCTCGCAGCGATCTGAAGGATGCATTGCGGCTCTCGGACAAGGTAATGGCAGACAGTCGCCAGCGTATCCTGGAGCTTCGTGCCGAATATATGGATCGCGGGTCCATCGGCCGGGCCCTGAGTCAGTTGGGCGGGGATTTGGGCGAGGTGTACCCACTGGGGCCGTCATTCCGTGTGGTTGAGCTGGGCACCCCGGAGAATCTGCATCCAATTGTTTTCGAAGAGGTGTTCCGAATTTGCCGCGAGGCGCTCTTCAATGCTTTCCGCCACTCCGGCGCCAAACAAGTCGAAGCCGAAGTTCTCTTTACGCGCGACACATTTTCCGTACGGATCACGGACGACGGCACCGGTATCGATGAGCGGGTATTGAGCGAAGGCGGCAAACCCGGGCACTTCGGGCTCCAAGGAATGGTCGAGCGTGCCAAGAAGATCGGCGCCAAGTTGACGATCCGCAGCAGGCCGCACGCCGGAACCGAACTCGAACTGTCCATTCCCAAAACCGTAGCTTGCGGCTCGCGCCGCGAAGGTCGGCACTGGTCGCTCTGGCACTGAAAGAGCCTGACCCCTCGGAAGGGTCGGTTAATTACCCGAGAAAGGTAGCTGGTCGCGGCGGGGGGCAGGCAATACGCTGCCTCGGCGCAGACCTCTCATGGCTGCGCCAAAAGAGTTCCATCATCATCAGCGGAATTCGAATCATGAGCGCGATTGTTCCCGTTGATCCTGAAGCCAGCGGCAGTGAGCCGAAGTTCAACAGCCTGTCAGGCGGCATGGCGCCGCTCTGCGTCACCTTCGGCAGCGCCGCCGTTTACCCACGCGCTCGGGAATTGCGTGTGAACGGCGAACTGGTCGAGATATACAACTGCGCTTTCGAAATCCTGCTCATGCTCATCGAAGCGAACGGACAGATCGTCCCGAAGAAAGAGCTGTTCCGACGTGTGTGGCCCAACACCTGCGTAGTTGAGACCAACTTGCGGGTCCATTTGTACAAGCTTCGCAAGGCGCTCGGAGAGAATGGAAAAGCCATCAAGACAGTGAACAACCGCGGCTACCTGCTGACGGCTCGCGTCATGGTTCGCCACGGAGAATGGCGTGATCGTGCAGCCGAACATCGAGAACTGCCGGAAGCAACGAGCGTCAGGCGGTCACGCGCAGGCGCCGTTGTCATCATCATTGATAAAGGGAATGATGTGAGAGCAGCACTAAATGCGCTGCTGCGCTCAGGTATACCCACTCCGGAAAGTGACTGGCCGGCGCTCTGAGCCCGTTGGCCGCGTAGCAACCATAAGGGCACGCGGCCATGCACGGACGCTCGCTTTCTTGCGAGGACCGCCGGATTGCGTCCCCGAGAGCGAAGTCTCTTCAATCGCTGCTTACGCATGTTTCGTCGCGACCGCTGCGGCGGCCTTGCGAATCACGTCGAGCACTTCACGCGGGCGAGAGAGCATCGGGACGTGACTGCTCTTCAGCTCCACGGTCGTTGCACCCATCCGTTTCGCGACGACGCGTTCCAACTCCGGATGGACGGTCCGATCCTCGGCGGCAACGATGTACCAGCTCGGCTTCGACCGCCACGCGACACCATCCACCTTCTGCGTGAGCAGATCCGCCGCAGGCGCGAAGTGGGTCGCATAAACGGTCCCCTGCTCTTCGGCAGACAGATCACCCGCGAACGCCGCGACCCCTTCCGGCTTCAGCCACACGCGGCCATCCCCGACTTCGATGTAATTGAAGACATCCGTCTTGGGGAACTTGTCCAGTTGACCCTGCGACGTTTCGCTCGGGTCTGGGGCCAACGCCGCGATGTAGACCAGCGCGGCAACACGCGAGTCCATACCAGCGTACGTGATGACAGACCCGCCGTAGGAGTGGCCGACCAGAACGATCGGGCCGCTCACTCGCCCGAACGTGCGAATGGCCGCGTCCACGTCGCCTCTCAGCGTGTCCAGGCCGTACTGCGCGGCCATCACGTCGTGGCCCTCGGCCCGAAGCGCCGGGATCAATTTGCTAAAGCACGAGCCGTCCGCCCAGAGGCCGTGGCAGAAAACGATGCTTGGCTTGACCTGTGTGTTCATTTTGGTTGCTCCTATTGATGGAAATGCGATGCCTGCCGCAAGACTGGCACCGGCAACTAGCAGTTGGCGACGAGACGTGCCGTTACTCGTCTGCCGTGTTGGTTTTCTATCGGTTGTATCCCGACGACCGGAGTCGACGGTGGTACGGAGATCTTCAGGATCGGTGGTCATGATGAGCATCCTCGCTAGCCACTCGACTCGTACGGATCGCAGCAGCTGCTGTGGGATTGTCGTGCGCTGAAATGAGCATAGTCATCGCGGCCGCATTTCTGGAATCATATGTTTCGCTTACTCCTCGACTCGACATTGCTCGGGCGAGCCGCCCGCCTCTACCGGGGGCGACCTGTACTGTGCCGACATGTAAACTCGGTGAAACTCCGATTGGGCGATGCATTCATCGGAAGTGCCATCCCCGGCGTGGACGGAAGATCCAAGATGGTCGAACAGAAGCTCAATAGTTTCTTTTTGGTTGCAATCGATCGCAACACACACTGTGTATCCCACGAGGTATCGTTTGAGATCCAAAGCGTGAGCGAGCTCAGTAGGGTGCTGCAGTGGGATGCACAGGCGTTCCGTCGCCCCGAGATCCATGAGTTGGATCATTCCGAGGTGGCGAGGCTAAAGGAGCATTACTCCATAGACTTCGACCTAAAGGACATGCTGATCGAGTTACGCCCGTGGAACCGAACGGACGCACTGCCCTATAAAGTTCACACGAATCGCGAACTGGCCATGATGATAGCCGGCTCCAAGCCGCTGGCCGTGTTTTCCGATCCGCATCCCTCTCAGCCCGACGAGCGGTTCACCCCCGAGCAGGCCTTCGAACCCCATGTTCTCGCGGGCCACATCGTGAAGCGCGAACACATTGTTCCGGCATCGGAGAATTCACGGTCTCAACGCAGACATAACCTCGGCACGCGGTTTGTTCTCTATGCCCTGCCAGGCGAAACGTGGCGTATCGAAGCCTATCTCCTCATGCGCAAAACCGCCGAGCAGTGTGGCTGGAGTGAAGGATTCGAACGCATGGAGGGCAGTTTGCTCGGTTATGAGGACTGGCAGAACGATGTCTACATCGAGCACCAGCGAAAAGTGTTTCAGAGCGCCAGTCCCGCCTCGGGCGCTTCAGAGCCGCAGGCCTGATTCATTACGATCTGTGGAACTGGCCCGTGCAGCGACACCCGAGGATGTGACCTGCCGGCGCGCGTAACGCTACTGTGAACGGTCACTCAACAGCTGCTCGAGTTGATTTATCTTCAGCTCTCAACACTCGAACGAGTTTGCCAGGGGCTGGGCGTCGCGATGTCGGATTTGAAGTAAACCTCCGGGCGATTAGCGAACAATCGCCGCGTCAGGCGACCTTTCGGACGCGCATCTCGACGTGCATTCCCGCCTTGTTCAGCATGACGACCAACGCATCCAAGCTGAATTTGTCGATCTTCCCGCGCAGCAATTTTCTGCTTCTGCTTCCGGAAAGCCCAAGTCACTGAATACATTTCCACTTCCACGCTCCGCCTTCAGTCGTCCGCTCATCTGCGTTCTCTCCTGCGTTCCGCGACCAGCTCCCGGAATCGGGACTTTGCCAAGTCGATTTCGCGCTTCGCTGTTTGCTGCGTTTTCTTCTCAAAGGCATGGAGCACGAGCCTCTGCGAATTTCGCCACGTACCTGATTCGGAACTCTTCGTCCGCGTGAATCCGAATCTCGCGCACCCCGAGCCCAACCGAGAGCATCGGCTTCCAATCCGAAGGGTCTTTTCCCTTCTGCACTTCTCGAAGTTCGCCTTCGCCCAGGAGTGCGGCCTTGTCTCGCGAGAGCGCCGTTCGTTCATAGAACTGAGACTGAATCTGGCGATCGAGCTGGCGGATCGTCCAGCCACCGCGCAGGACCAATTGTGCAGACACTGTCTGCACAAACCTGCCCGCACGTGTTGTCGCCTGTGAGGAATGAGATTTTGCAGACGCCTTCTCAAGAAGCGGCTAGGCCTTACTCTCAGGCATGCTGATGCACGTGTTATCAACACTCGGGAGCTACGATTATATAACATGACAATAACAATGCGTCGACCCTGTTTGATCTCACGCGCGCCCTCCAAAACTCGTAACGCAGGATCTCTCTCTGAGAGAATCGCGTGCGCACCAAGCGCACCATACATGCGCGTTGACTCTCGCGCGCAAATCCACGCGGTGATTCGCGCGTGATCGCGGCACGCACAACCAGGAACAGAAAGCAGCGTCGGAATGTCACTCCTGGAGGTATACGCAGTTTGCAAACGATGCCGGAAGCGTTGTGCGTGACGCGCAAGCGGCCTCGGCTTATCTCCTCTGCCAACACTGACGACTCGCAAGCTGGAATGATCTCTTTTGATCGAGTGCATCACTTCATCAACGGTGCTTTTTTTCGCAGCGGGAACCAACGTTGAGTAATGTATTTTCCCGTAGGCAACATCGCGGAAATGACCCCCGCAGATTGACGGACCTCTATGCGACGCAAGGGGCGCCGCTTCTATCATCTGTGGCGCAGTCCGAAGTCGATTGGTGCGGCCGCGAAGGACGCCTGAAGCCATGAAGGACGCTGTCGGATATGGCCGGGCGAGCACGCGCGAGCAAGTCACACCTGAGAGCAACTCTTCTCAAGGGCTGGCGGTGATCACGATGGACCCGTCGCCGCCAGACGTACCACCGCTGCCTCCGTTTGTGCCCACGGCGTAGACTCTTCCTGTAGGGCCGACGCTCCCGCCGCCACCGCCGCCGCCATCGCCCGCCCCACCACTTCCCGCACCACCACCGCCGCCGTAACCGCCGCCGCCACCGCCACCGCAGCACCCGTTACCACCTACGCCGCCGAAGCCGGCGCCGCTGCCAACACCGCCCGCGCCACCGTACCCGCCCGCACCACCAGCACCACCATTGCCACTCCCGCCGGCGCCGCCGGCGGGAGCGTTGCTGCCGGGGCCACCAGCACCGCCGATACCCCCACCGCCACCAACACCGGCCGTAGGGTTGCTGCTGTTACCGTTGCTTCCGACGTCGGTGCCATTGCCACCGCCATCGCCACCGCTCGCGTCCCCACCTATGCCACCCCCCGAACCGCCACCGCCGCCTGCAATGATTTGGTTGGTGCCACCGGCGTTGACGTTGGTTGATCCTCCGCCACCGCCTGTAACCAGGTCAGTAACTCCACCGCCGCCCACCTCCATATTGATGATGTCTCCGGGGCTGACGGTGAGTGTTGCAGTCACTACTCCACCATTGCCGCCGTTGAAGCGCACACCACCGCCACCGCCGCCTGTGGCTGTGATCAGGAGCGAAGTCACTCCATCGGGGACTGTCCACGTGGCAGCGCCGGCGGTTGTGAAGCTGACAACATTCGAACCGCAGCTAATCGAGATGGAAGCGATGACACTGGTTGCAACCGTGCCGCTGCCGCTGGCGACCGTGCACAATTGTCCCGCCGGCTGGGTCCGCACTACTATGTTGTATGTGGCTCCTGAGGCGACCGCCGTCGGCATGGTGAATACCGTGGCGAAAGCGCCCAGTGATGGCGTCGCATCTATTCCGTTTGCCAGCACCAGACCTGTCGTGGTCAACCCGGTTATGCCGCCCCCGACCGTGTAGGTACTCACTGCGCAGGTGATGGCGACGTTCGTTACCGGATTGGTCGACACTGCTCCCGCGCCGTTACTGACGGAGCACGTGAGTCCCGGGGGCTGACTCTGGACGGTCACGGCATACTGGCTCCCGTAAGCGACGTTGTTCGGCATAGCGAAGGCGGTGGCACCGGAAGACACTGTTAGGTTGTCACTGCCGTTAGCGAGCACGAGACCACTGGCCGTCAAGCCAGCGATGGTGCCGCCCACCGCGTAGGCCTGGGCGGCGCACACGATGGCGACGTTAGTGACCGCCGACGCAGGCATAGCGCCTGAACCATTACTAACAGTGCACGTGAGACCCGTGGGCTGAGCGTGTATGGCCACCGCATACTGGCTCCCGTATGCCACCGGAGCCGGCATCACGAAGTTGGTCGTCCCTGAGTCGACTGTGAGCGTGTCGCTGCCGTTCGTGAGCACTAGGCCGCTGGTCGTGAGACCGCTAATCGATCCGCCGACGCTGAAGGGGTGGTCAGTACAACTGACTGCAACGGTGCTAACGTTGCTCGTAGACATCGTGCCGGTACCTTGAGCCACTGCACAAGAAAGCCCCGGGGGTTGAGTCTGTACGGTCACCGCATAGCTGCTGCCGAGCGCGATGGGCGTCGGCAGAACGAATGTAGTGGCGTTTGCCGCGACATTGACCGCATCGCCGCCGCTGGCAAGCACCAATCCCCCGTTGCTGAGTCCTGACACCGTGCCGCCCAGGCTGAAAGATTGGGCTGAACAAACGACGACGGCATTGGCCAAGTCGGCCGTACCCATCGTGCCGCTGCCGTTGGTGATCGAGCAGGTTTGTCCTGTGGGCTGGCTGTGCACCGTCACTGCGTAAGTGACGCCCGCAGGTAGCCGGGTTGGTAGGCTGAATGTCGTGGCACCGGGGACCACGCTGAGCATGTCCCTGGCATCCGCGAGCACCAGGCCGGAAGCGGTCAATCCGCTGACCGTTCCGCCGACCGAGTGGCTCGGAATCGGGACGTATTGACTGCTGCTCGAGCAGGCTCCCAGCAACCCCAAGGCTGTGAAAACCGCGACGCGGGAGAACAGCAGTGTTTTGCGGCGCGCCATCAAAGAGCTCATGGGGTGGACCTCCTGTGTAGGCTCAGCTCGCCCGTGGCGCTAGTTCCCCGTCGCCATGTAGTGTTGATCCAACTCCAACGCGGACCTGAAGTTAACACATTCGTGTATGCTCCCTCGTTCGAGACTTGGACCTGTTCCTCGCGAAAGCACAAATCACACTCGAACCCGTCGATACGGACCAAGCTGACTTCGCGCGGCGGGCGTTCCGTGAATACGGCAAGGGCAGACATCCGGCTGCACTGAACTTTGGTGACTGTTTTTCCTATGCGCTGGCGCGTGCGCTTCGGATCGCGACACACGCTTAGGTTATAATTCTGTCGCACCGCACGACAGTCCACACTCGATCCGGTGGAGCAGATACGGGTGAATCTTGCCGAATTATTCCATTTCGAGACCGGGCTGCTGGTCATTCCGGCGGGACAACCACTCTTTCGCACCGGTGACCCCGGTAACATCATGTACGTCCTGATGAACGGAAGCGCGGTTGTTGCGGTCGGCGGCGTCACCGTCGAGCGCGCCGAACCGGGCGCGATTCTCGGAGAGCTGGCCCTGATCGAGCCGTACCCTCGCAGCGCAACAGTGACCGCGGAGACCGAGTGTCAGTTTCTGCCTATCGACGCAAAGCGCTTTCAGTTCCTGGTTCAGCAAACCCCAAACTTCGCCTTGCATGTGATGAAGATCATGGCGGATCGCTTGCGCACGACAGATGCGCTCCTGCTCGAAGCTCACGCGGGCAAAAAGTAATAGTCCGCCGGCAGGCCGCCGCCGGGCCCAGTCAGGGCGAGTCGGCGGACCGACGGTGGCCAAGTCCGCCCTATTTGATGAGGTTCTGCTTCATCCTCAGCTTGATCAAAGAGACCTGCATTCCAGTGCCTTGATTCGCACTGTTTAGCGCACCGAGAAATGCCTGATCCCAACTGCTCAGGCCTTGTGGTCGCGTTGCTCCCGTGGCGTCAAACAAATGCAATATCGTGGGAGCAGTCCCTAATTTGGGATTCTCGCGGATTTGCGCAAGACCGACCATGGCAATGTAGTCTGTGATCTGTCCGATACTCAGGCTCCTGATGTGCCCGAGATCGACAACCACGATGACTGACTGGATCTGCCTCACATGAGTCCAGCCCACTCCGGCGCTTATATGTGACTCCACGGCACATTTCGGATACGCAACGCCTTCTTCGACTTCGACGGCCCCGAGCGTGCACGCGTTGTTCGCGTTATACCAAACCCGTATAGGGCGGTCCTTACTGATGAATTGTTTTACCCCGCCTATTCCCCGATCCTCGATGAAGAGCCGCGGGTTTCGACTCCACCACTTCTCCAACATTGCCTGTGGGTTCGATGTTGCGATGATGGCAAAGTTGGGGGCACACTTTTCCGGACCTAAAAGAACGCCTGCGTTTCTCGCGATTTGCGACAGCCGCGCCAAAACAAACTCACCTTCACCACGTGATAGGCCCGCAACCAACGGACAAACCGGAGGCTCCCAGCGCGCGATCGACTCATCCGCAAAGTGGGTCGCAACCTCACCGACAAAGGTACTGATTTGACGCTCGATGAGGTTCCGTTGCCTCTGAGTCTCAATTGTGACGGTATCGGGTTTAGGATCTCCCGAACTGGTCACCGACTGCGGGGACGACTCCGAGGTCTGCTGTGGACTTGCCAGCGCGCCGACTGACGGCCATGACAAAAGTCCGATGACGATCGCACCGCATGCAGTTTTACGAACGCCCGGAACACTGATTGCCCATCTCGTGGCGACAATCCTCATGTAAGCTGCCCTCCGATGCTCCTGTCATCCTCAGGTTCGGACTTCCGTAGCTAGCAGGCTAATGGGGTGTTGCAGATTTTGCAAACATGCATTTCATTGAAGTGCTTAAAGTTTCTTTACAGCCTGGACCGACCGTAGAATTGCTGCGAACAGCAGCACGCATGCTGCCTGATCCTCAACACGGCCCGTCGCGAACGCACGAACCGGGCTGGATTTATCGGACCGACGACTCAACTGTTGGTGTGTGCGACATTGCCGGAGCACGGCGGACTGTGGATTGAGCGACGCCGCTTCAAGCGATCGCAGCTCGGCTTCCGACCGGATTACGGCAAGCGTTGCCGGCGACCTGCCGGGCGTCAGTCGCGCGATATGGACCGCCCCGCGAGAAGCGGAGCGTACGCAGCGAGCCTGCGGGATACGAACTCCGTGAAGAGCCGCACGCGCTTCGTCTTGCGTGTCTCCCCCTGTGTGAGAAGCCAGAGCGCTCCGTACATGTGCAGGTCGGTGCCCGGCACCCTCACCAGTAGGGGGTCGGCATCTCCGACGAAGCACGGCAGTGTCGTGATCCCGAGCCCTTGCCGTACAGCAACGATCTGCGCCTCGCCGTCCGTGGTCCTGAACGGAACCCCCGTGGTGCGAACCTCACCCTCGCTGGCCCAATCCGGAATTCCATGAATGCTTATGACAATCCACCGGATGGGATCAGGCGCGCCCGCACGCCACGCGGCTAGTCGATCGCAGGAGATGTAGACGGCGCCGAACAGCTCCGGTCCCTTCAGGCCGTGAAGATTGAGCGGCAGGGTTTTGCGGTCGTAGACGACGCGGATCGCCACGTCGGCCTCTCGGTTGGTTAGATTTGCCAGCTCGCCGGACGACAAGATTTCCATCTCGATGTCCGGATGCAGACGCGCGAAATCGGCGAAGTCCGGCATGAGCAGGTGTGTCGCAAGGGTCGGCGCCAACGTCACCCGCAGAAGCCCGCGCACGCTCTGGTCGCGACCGAAGACGCGCGTCTCCAGCTGGTGCGACGACGCTTCCATCTGGTTCGCGAGATCGAGGACCTCCTCGCCGGCAGCCGTCAGGCGGTAGCCCGAAGGCAGCTTTTCGAACATGTGCGCCCCGAGGCGTTCCTCGAGCTGAGCGATGCGTCGAAGCACGGTCGCGTGGTTCACACCAAGGCGCTTGGCGGCGGCCCGCACTGAGCCTCCGCGCGCGACGGCAAGAAAGTAGCGAACGTCATCCCAGTCGATCATGGTGCAATTCGGCACCGCATGGTGCGCCTTTCAAAGCCCGCATCCACGCATCGTACCGCAGTACGGGCGGCATCAGCCGCCCACCCGGATCGATTTTGCACCACCGATGTGCGCGCTTCCGCACTCAATTCCTGACCCCGGCGGACCCATGCTGAGGGTGTCGGGGCGTCCCCGAACGACCAACGAAAAGTCTGAAAGGAAAAGTCATGGGAAAGCTTGAAGGTAAGGTTGCAGTCATCACGGGTGGATCGAGCGGCATGGCGCTGGCGAGCGCCAAGCGGTTCGTCGAAGAAGGTGCCTACGTTTTCATCACGGGCCGGAGGCAGGAGGCGCTCGACGAGGCCGTCAAGCTGATTGGCCGGAACGTGACCGGCGTGCGCGGCGATGCGGCCAATCTCGACGACCTCGACCGCCTGTTCGATACGGTCAAGCGGGTAAAGGGCAAGATCGACATCCTGTACGCGAGCGCTGGCACGGGCGAAGCCGTGCCATTGGGCGAAATTACCGAGCAGCACTTCGATGCGGCCTTCGGCCTGAATGCGCGCGGCACGCTGTTTACGGTTCAGAAGGCGTTGCCGCTGTTCAAGGACGGCGGATCGATCTTCATGACCGGGTCAGTTGCTTCGATCAAAGGTTTTCCTGGCTACAGCGTGTATGCGGCGAGCAAGGCGACGCTGCACGCATTCGCACGCGGGTGGCTCAACGAACTCAAGGGCAGGAATATCCGTGTGAACGTGCTGCACCCAGGGCCGATCGCCACACCGATGCAGGACCAGGTTCTCACCGAAGAAGCGAAGCAGATGTTCGAATCCCTGATCCCGCGGGGAAAGATGGGTCGTCCTGAAGAAATTGCGGCGGTCGCGCTGTTTCTGGCTTCAGACGATTCGAGCTTCGTGAATGGGGTGGAGTTGTCTGTCGACGGCGGCTTCTCGGCCATCTGATACCGGAGGTTCCGATGTACGACTCTTCTAAACTTGTTGAGTTAAGTCAATTCGCACGAGTTCATGCGGGCTCGACTGTGATGGATGTGTGGCCAGGCAGTGGAGACTGGACCCGCCGGTTTTCCGACATCACCGGACCCGAGGGACGCGTCTACAGTTTCGTGCCGGCCGAGCTCGCCCATTTCAAGAGCGATCCGGTCGGCCAGATGCGGGCGCTGGCAAAGGAGCCGGGGCGAGAGAATGTGGAGGTTGTCTCAGCGGACCTCGTGGCGCTGCCGGAGAGCTCGCAATCCCTGGATGTTGTGTGGCTGCACCTGTTCTACCACGATCTCCACACCGCCCTTATCCAGGCCAGAGGCGCAACCCCAGCCGGCTTCAATCGAGCCGTCTATGAGCGACTCAAGCCCGGTGGGTTTTACGTCATCGTCGACCACGTTGCCGCCACTGGGACGGGCACAAGTCGTGCCGAGTCGCTGCATCGGATCGAGCCTGCGGTTGTTCGCGAGGAGGTGGAAACGGCAGGCTTTGTGCTGGACGCTGAAGGCACCACGCTGGCAAACAAGGATGATCCGCACACCGCCAAGGTATTCGATCCTTCGATCAAGGGCGAGACCGATCGCTTCGCCTATCGGTTTGTCAGGCGCTGACAGTGGGCCGTCCGCCCTACAGTGAGATCAGCTCTCGCAAGCCTGAAGGCATTGCGCCGGAAATCAATATCAACACGGATCGGAGAAGCGTTATGAGCTATGCGATTGTAGGATTCGGTGCGGTAGGCCAGGCCCTCGCCCGCGCCTTCGCCCGTAAAAACATCGACGTGACCGTCGCAAGCCGCCGGCCGCCCGAGGCGTTGGCGCCGCAGGCTCGAGCGATTGGACCCAGGGTCATCGCCAAGTCGCTGCGCGATGCACTCGAGGCCGACACGGTTATCTTGGCAATCCCGTTCTGGGAGCACCGCGAGGTTGCGAAGGCCCTGCCGAGCTGGGAAGGCAAGACGGTCATCGACGCAACGAACGCGTTTGGAGCTCTCCCTGAAGAGCTGGGCGGTCTCCCGTCCTCCGCCGTCATCGCGAAGGCGTTCACCGGCGCCAAGTTCGTGAAAGGTTTCAATCACCTGGTTGCGGCCACCCTGGCTGCCGATCCTATCGTCGAGGGCGGCCACCGGGTCGTCTTTCTGTCGAGCGACGACGAGGACGCGACCGCTCCCGTGGCGGCCTTGGCCAAACAACTCGGGTTCGCACCCGTCAAGCTGGGAAAGCTCAACGAGGGTGGCGCGCTGGTGCACGCACGCGGCCGCACTTGGGGCCAGCTCATCTTCCAGGATTTGTTCAAGAGGGAGCAGTAATCGTCTATGCATATTGCGACTCACGCAACGTCCCCTATCGGCTGTCGTGCTGCTGGCGCGCAACTCGGCAGCCGGAGTTGCCGACATCGAAGCCCTTGACACGTGGACACAGTTAGCTTCTTGCCGCGAGTGAAGGTTTGGAAGTGTTCCCCACCGCGGCAACAGACAGCACCGCAGACATGAGTTGGTGGCGATCGTGCACGCCGAGTCTGGCGTAGACGCGCCGCGCATAGTCCTTCACCGTTTCCGGCGAGAGGCAAAGTTCCTTCGCGATGCGCTCGCGCGTGCGGCCGCAAGCAATCAGCAACGCCACGCGCTTCTGTGCGGGTGACAATGGCAGTTTCGCCAGGCCGCGCATGATTCGCAGAGGAAGTGGCTCCGCATGGTCGATGACGACGCACGCGCGGCAACTTGCGCCGTATTCGTCACCGGTGAGCCAGTGTGCTCGGAACGTGAAGTGCCCGCGATCATTGCGGACCTCGATGAGCGGCGCATCGCCGGCCTCGACACTCCCGCTGGTCATGGAAGCGCGCAGCCGCCTCAGCAGTCGCGCGATTATCCCGAATACGGATTCGCGACTCGCCTTCCCCTCCCTCAACTCTGGAGAGAGCGCATATCGCAGAAGTGTTTCCGCGCCGAGACTGTGGTGTTGAATGCGCCCTTTGGCGTCAATGACCAGCACACCGGTGGCGGTGTCGGGCGCATAAACCATGTCCGGCGTCGGGCGATCCGACAGCGCCAGCGCGACGTAAGGCAACACTGAGGCGAGTCGCGTCACATCCTTCTGGCTGAACTTGCGCGCGCGATATTCTCGACACAAATGAAAATACCCCGCCGGCCTGCCGCCTTTGCGGACCAGCGCTTCCAGCAGATGATGCTGCCCGAACGGCCGCATGCATTCGAAGTAAACGGCACTCTTGTGTAAACCGGGATAAGCCTCACCCTGATCATCCAGTGTTACTGCCGATGGCGCGGCGCGCCACCAGTCCTCGTGGTGATCGCAGACCGCCTTGTAGTCCGTGGCCCGCTTGGCGAACAGCGTCTCCAGCAAGTCCGGAGTCGAGTGCCGCATGACAATGCTCCGGCACAGATAGCTGTCGTCAGTGCCGAGAAACATGTTGTTTCCCGACGGAACCACGCTGGTGATGACTTCCAGCACATCTGGCATCGCGACGCCGGGGCCAACGCCCAGACAGGCGAGTTGTCGGAGGTGAGCCAGAGCTGCATTGGGAGTCATCGCGATCGCCTCTGATTGCCTTGCAGACATCCTAACGCCGAAATCACCCCCTCGGGAGGGGTGTTTCAACTGCATGCGTTCGGTAACGTGCACCGATGAAAAAGCCGCTGGCGAGTCTCGCCGTGCTTCTTGCGATCGGCACCGCCGCGAGTCTCCTCGCTTGCAAACCGAAATCGCCCGCCACCACCGCGCCGAAGCCGCCCGCTTCCGCCGAATCGCCGTCGGCTCCGGCGGCAACCGATACCGCTCCCACTGGCTCTGTGCTCATCGTGCCCGGCGATGGCGCGAGCTTGCGCCGCTATCTCGAAACGACGCCCGAAACGCCTGCCAAACGATTCGACGTGGAGTGGAACCCGGAGGTGGTGCGCATTGATCGGGGCACAGCCGCGCGGACCCTGCGAGCGGTATCGGCCGATGGGCGCCACTACACTTTCGATGCGGGCGAGCCTGTGCTTACGGCATTGAAGCCCGGCAAGATCATGGCGCTCTGGGGAGTTGCCGTGCGGCGCGTGACGGACTTGCGCGAGGCCAACGGCATCCTGGAAATCGACACCGCCAACGCGAGCCTCTCCGAGATTTTCACGCGAGCCGATATCGAGATCGAATTCGACCTGCGCCCCACGGCGCCCTTGGTCGTGCCGCATGTTCAGGAACCCGCTCCCGCTCCGGCACCTGCCGCGCGCGCGAATCCGGCGCGAAGCCACTTCATTCTCGCGCGTTATGACGCGGGAGAGGAGCCGCCAGCCCCGACCCCATCCGGCGGTGCCGATGCGGGCGGTGATCAGCAGACCGGCGATGAATCGACACCGGGCCCGGAGGACTACGTGATTCCGCTCGGCCTCGACACCTGGGCGGTGAAGAACTTCCATAACTTCGACATCACCGCGAAATATGGGCCCGGGGGCGATGGCATCGTGTTCGATCTGCAAGCGCGTCTCGTCCAGTCCGACCTGTCCGATGACTCCGCAGGCTCCGATCAGAGCCCGGACAAGAAGGCCGGCAAGGCTGTGGGCAACGACTTTCGCAAGGCGGAGGAAGAACAGCGCAAACGCAAGCAGCAAGACATACGCGAGGGTCGCCCGAAGAGCGCCGCCGATCAGCAAACCGAAGCCCGGAAGCGCGGGATGGGCGGCGCCAAGGATTGGGACAATGCCAAGAAGAACGTGGGTCAGCCGGCTCGCGACAAGGCGCGCGACGCGGCAAAGCTGCTGGCCAACGGCTCAGGCCTGTGGGATCTGCGCGTCGGCGCCAGCGGCAACCTGCACGCTACCTCGAAGAACGACACGCTGCGCCTCACCAGTAACATCGTGATCCGGGATTCCTCGCTCGCACTGATGCGCACTGACTTCGACAATGTGCGCGGCGATCTCACTCTGTTCTTCATTGCCCGCCGCGGTGAGGAAACCACGCAATGGATCAACAAGTTCAAAGTCGAGCTGCCGGTGCGCTTCAACATACCCGTGATCATGGGCGGCCTGCCCTTCATGTTCCAGGTAGCCTTCAACTTCATCGCGCAGCCGGCGCTCACCACCAAGCACGATTCATTCACCGGGACGTACCGCGTTCCCTTCGACGGCAACGGCCACCTGACTTTGGACCACGGCAAGCTCACGACCAGCGGCACATTGAAATCCGTGCCGCAGGTGGTGGAATCGCTGGGCTCGAGCATCGGCGTGTCGGCCGTGTTGATTGGCATTCAGGCGCCGCGCGTGGGCTTTGGGCTCGGGTTGTTCGCCACGTCATCCGTGGCGTACATCGATCTCGTCAACACCTTCACCATCACCTCCGGCGGCATGCTCGGCATGTTCCCCTGCAAGAATCATCAACTCGTCTCCACTGTGAACGCGGGCATCGACACACAGATCGCATTTCCTCTCGAAGGATGGGCGAAGATTTTGAACACTGCCGTTACAGACACACTCGACAAAATCTCCAAGGCAGCCTCCGCGCGTCAGCAGGTATTCAAGAAAGAGTGGTATCGAACCGAACCGGACATCAAGGCATGCCACATCGGCTAGTAACGCGCCGAAGCACGTACGGCCGCGGGCGCAAGGCAGTATGGGTGTTCTCACTCGTTGCCGCCGCGAGCGCGGCGAATGCCGCCGGCATACCGCTCGTGCGCCAAGAGCCCGGGCTTGCGGTGGGCAGCGTCATTCATGACGGCCTTGACTACGAATCCTTGTCAGTTGTGAAGACCCGCGATGCAGACGGAATGCGCACCGTCGTTCACTGGACCATCCCTGATCCTGACGCGCCCGGTGGGCGCAAGGAAACATCGACCAACCTGATGATGCGTGCAGCAGATCTGGAATCGGCGCGGCGGCTAATTCTGGTTCACGTTCCCGGCGACCCCGAAATGCTTCCGGGTGCCCTCACCCAAGGGATCTCGCGCGTCGTTTATACGGAGCTGAAGAGCAAGGGCGAAGCGGCCATCGTACTCGGCACTGGGCGCCGTTCGAACGGCGGCCCGCTCGCGGACTTGTTCGCGGGCCGCAAGTACTACCGCGGCACGCTGAAGCGCGTGGAAAGCGCGCCGGTTCCGTTTCCCGTGCTGTTGGACGGGCGTCGTACAAACGTTCCCGCGCTGCACGCGAAGGGCGATGTCGCGGTCGGCACCGACGCCGGTACCGCAGAATTCTGGTTTCTGGACGACGCGGATCGGCCTTTGACACTCAAGTGGATCGTTTTGGGCGCAACTGCCCAGGCCGTGCGTATCGACAATCCTCGCACTCCAACACCGGGATCCGGCGATGCGAGCGGCGGGTCGTCGCTGACAGCCGGTCTCGATTCGTCGTCCTGCCGCGCAGAGTTGCACGGCATTTATTTCAATACAGGTAGCGCCGAGCTGCTGCCCGAGTCGGCCGCAGCCCTCACTGAAGTAGCGGGTGCCCTCAATGCGCACGCAGGCTGGCATGTCCTGGTCGAAGGCCACACGGACAACATCGGAACAGTGGAGTCGAACTTCACCCTTTCCACGCGTCGCGCGGAAGCGGTCCGTCAGGCGCTGATATCACAGCATGGGGTCGCAGCCGCGCGCCTCGATGCAAAGGGATTCGCCGCGACGCGGCCCGTGGAAAACAATGCCACCGTCGAAGGGCGCGCCCACAACCGGCGCGTCGAGCTGTCGCGCCGTTGCCCGTGAGGTTCAAACGGCACCCTGTGCATTCCGATCTCTTTTGCTAAAAGCGCCACGAGGAACACCAGATGACACGTTTGCAGCCTACGCCAGCGAATAGGCCTCGCTGGACGGCGTTCGCTCCCCACGCGCTGCTTGGCCTGGCGACGCTTCTTTTTGTCCTTGCGGCGGCGGGATGCTCGAAAGGCTCCAACACACGAATGGCCAGCGGTGGCGCGGCGACGAGCACTAGTGAACACGGTGAGGACTCGGCATCGGCGTCGGGCTCGGATCCGTGCGCACTACTCGATGTCTCCGAAGTGGAGACCGCGCTCGGCAAGCTTGCCGGCCCCCCGTATCGCGTGGGGCAGAATGGGCCGGAAGCCGGCGGCAGCAGCTGCATGTATGAAGCTGCGAGCGGCCGCGCCATCAAGCTCAGCGCAATGTGGGGTGGCGCCGCACCGGTTTTCAAAATGCTGGCCACGCCCGCGGCCATGGCCGAAGGCGCCGGCATGAAAGGCAAATTGCCCTTACCGGACGGCGCCACGTTCGAAGGCGACTGGGACGAAGCGAAGACCGTTGGCTGTTGCCTGCTGTACGCCATGTTGGGCGACCAGATGGTCGACATCGACTTCGCGGCCACGCATCTCGACATGAAGCAGGCCGCCGCGCTGGTGAATGCGAGTCTCAAGCGTCTCGACAAGTCACTCTCCATCGACGGCAACTCGGGAATCAAGGCCGCGCTGGTGCGAGCCGCAAAAAAACCCAAACCAACTCCGGTCTGCGGCCTGCTGACGCTCGACGAAGTGCAGGCCATTCTGGGCCCGCAGACCGCAGCGCCCACGGGTTCCGATACCGCATGTACCTACGCATTCACGAAAATGGGCCTCGATGGAAAACCACGTACGTACCCCCTGGAACTCAAGGTCAGTTGGAGCGGTGGCTACGGCGCAATTCGCGAACAGGCGCAGATGGCAGGACAGATCATGGGAACACTGATGGGCAGCGCACCCAAAGGCGAAAAGGCGGCCGAGGACATTCCAGGTCCGTGGGACGAAGCCGCAATCACAACAGATTTCATGGCCGCGAAGAAAGATGTCCTGATGCGCGTCGACCTCCGCATCGCCCCAAAGGACATCGCGGCGAAGCTCATCGCGAAGGCCATGGAGAAAATCTGACGATCCCACCGCAAATAACATCGCGATTGCTGCTTGAGTCACTTCCAACAGACGCCTTCGTGGCGCGCCGCTGTCATCGCCGCAGTGCCAATGACGCAGTCAAGATCCATCTCGGCGTCGGTCGTACAGGCAAAGTTTGAATACGAGCATTCTGGTGATGTGTTTACACCGGCTGCCGCCCGGCGGTTGCTCATGAAGGTGGAGGCTCTCAATGACACCGACAGTCGGTGTCCCGCAACGATGAGACTGCGTACCTTAGGCGTGAGCCACCAACTCAGCCGCCCAGAAAAACGCTGAAACTCAGTGCATCCGTTCCTTCAGGCAACGGGGCGACCGCTTCGCCGTTGCTTCTGTACATGACCGTCGTAGCGTCTTCTGCGACGGTGACCTGGAACAGGCCAGAGGCAATCAAAATCTCCTTTAGGGTGTTCAACCCGTATTCCTTCGTGCTTAGATCAGGCGCGTGACCCTTGATGAATTGTTCCGCCCTTGGCAAGGGCGTCATGCCATCGACGGTCTGTGTACGCTGTTCCGCCAACTTCAGGAGCTTCACGATTAGTGTGGTCGCCCACAAGGTGAGGTTCGGCGCGGTCGGAACGACTATCTCCACCGACGCCGGAAGCTGCTCGAGGAGCCTCTCCCGGTAGCTGCCGTGCTCGGCTGCGAGCTTCGGTTTGGTCTCAATCAGGATCAGTAGCAACACCAGCGACTGCACTCGAAGAATCTCCGCCCATTCCTCCGCCTCCTTGTACTGCCGATCCAAGTACTCAAGAGCCTCGGGAACACTATTGGGCGAGAGGAAATCAAATCGGGAGTAAAACTGGTGTACCAACTCATTGCGAGCCGCGAGCAACGTCGCAAGACCGTGCTGCCAAAGCTCCGGTGTGCCCGCGATTGATGCCTTGAATTGACCGATGAGCAGCCCGAGAGGTTTTGCGGATACGTGCTGCTCTCGGTATTTGTGCATAGCATCCGCACCCTTGGCAATTTGCCCGGAAATTTGCTGCGTTGCCGCGATTTATGGGCTCCAAACAGCGGAATTTGAGCGCCACGGCAGCTCCCTCAACGGCGAGCAACTGGCCGCTGCCCGTATTGCGTGGGGCATTCAGTTGGAATCTCACAGACAGCTCGAAGATTCGCGGTAGGTACCCTTTTGACGGGGGCATGTTAACTCGCATGGTGGATTCACCAGTGTTCAGCGCCGAGTGTTGACCAGAGCCGGATCCCGTAACCTGGCCCGGGCGAGCGTTTCGTGTTGGCAGCGTTTTATTTGCACAGCTCGCCGGCTACAGCGCGAACCACATCGAATGCGCGATCAAGCGCGAACCGGCTAAAGTCCTGCGGGCGCAACACTGGCTTCAACTGTGCGTCGAGCTGGTGACGCAGCGCCTGGAGGCGAGCCTCGGAAACGTCTGAATTTGATCGTCGAATCCGTAGCGATTGAACGCGTTCGGGCCACAGATTTGATAGCGTCCCCCGCGATCCTCAATCAGCGTGTTGAGCGCAAGGAACTCGTCGGGGGTCCATGAGCCGCCCACAGGCAGACGGGACGGAACGAGGTACAGACCGCGGCGCACTCGAACGATGAGGCGACCCCGCGCAAGACGCCTGAAGAGCTCCTCTTCCTGCTGACTGCTAATCCCCATGGGGCCGATCAATTCCCCCGTGCGTACGGTGCGCTGGCCGCGCATCTGCATGAGAGAGAGAAGAAGAGGGTTTCCTGCGGGCCGAGGGACCTTTTCATCGTTGCATTCTATTTCAGGCTACCGGTCTGGCAAACCGGCAATGGAAAATACGATGCAACCAGCGTGCGGCAGTGAGGGACCCGATTTGCCAGTCATTTGCCGCTGGGCAAACACCTGAACTCACAGCCTGTTGATTTTATTGGAAATACTGGAGCGAAAACCGCCGAGCTCATGCCGACGCGGTCTTGCTCCTGTCTCCTCCCGCAAATATACTCCCGGTAACTCCTGCGATGGTATTGAGAGGACAATCATGACGGGACGCGCCTCGACCCTATCCCCCGAAAGCTTGGATTACGTGCCCGGCAATACGGCTGCCGAAAAGCGCTCTCTCGCCAAGTGGTACGCCGCCGCTCGAGCCGCACTCGCGCGCAATCGCCCCCTGACGACAGCCACAACACCCGCGTCATTCCGCCGTGCCACCAGTGATCTCTCGGCTGCAGAGGCGGCGGCTTTGCGTGGTGTCGGCGCCTTCAAGGACGAAACGCCCATCGAGGCTGACAACGACCCGCTCATCGGGAGCCAGGCGCAGTACATGGCGCTTCTGGAAGAGAGTCTCTCGGCGGCGGAGGCCGGCAAGCTCCTGCATGTCGATGTCAGTCGCGTGCGCCAGAGATTGCGCGAGCGCTCCCTGTTCGGTATCGAACATGAAGGCAGTTGGCGTTTGCCGCGCTTTCAGTTCGAGCGCCGTCTCGTAATTCCGGGGCTTGGACAAATCCTCAAGGCCCTCCCGACCGACCTATTCCCACTAGACGTTGTCGATTGGTTCGTTCTGCCCGACTCCGATCTACAACTGGATAGTGACGCTGCGCCTCTGAGCCCGCGCGAATGGCTGCTGTCCGGCCGACCTGTCGAGGCCGTCGTTAAGCTCGCAAGTGATCTAACGCACGCCTGACGCTCATGTCCAAATTCCCGGAGCCGCCGGGTGTTGCAGCGCTGCGCGACATCACTCCGCAGACTCTCCTTCTTCCGGCCGACACAAAACTTGCGCGCATCTACTTCGCCGCGGGCCCCCATCCGTTGCACTGGAATCAATTTCGCAGCTTCGGTCCCACGGCCGCACGTTGGGACCATCACCTGCCAAGCGCGCACGGTGCAGGTGTCGAGCAAGAACGAGCGGTCTACTACTGCGCACCCGATGTTGACACCTGTGCAGCCGAAGTCTTCCAGACTACGCGCCGCATCGACAGAACGCGAAACGCTCCTGGGCTCGTTGTCTTCGCACTTCGAGAAGCCGTGAACCTGCTGGACATACGCGGGATATTTGCGACGAAAATGGGGACTTCCATGGCGATACATTCCGGACCTCGCTCCCGGGCGCGCGCTTGGGCACGCGAATTGTACGAGGCCTATCCCGAACTTCAGGGCCTCTACTATGGGTCATCGATGAACGGACACGCTCCCGCGGTAGCGCTGAACGAACGCGCACGAGGGGCGATGCCCGAACAGCCGCAATTTCATCGCGCGTTGAACGACGATATGTTGGTTGAAGTTCTGCAACAAATCGCGTTGCGCCTCTCCTATGGGCTGCGTTGAGAAACCTTGTGGGAGTCCACGTTTCCCACCGCGTTCGCGCGCTCCAGAGCGCTCGATTTCAGTAAGATCGCCTTTCGCTGGAACAGACCCAAGAGAGTCGTATCCCGAGTGGTGGCCCCCATTATCCGGCCGGGAGCGCGATTGACGACACTCAGAACACGCGGACACCGCGTGCTGACCGATCTCTTGATCGAGCTCCTCACGCTGAACGCCCAAGGACAAGTCGTGTCAGGTACTGGCCTGTACGGAGATCCGCCCGAGGTTGAGTGAGGCAAGGCTGACGTCGCAGGGGCGTGAGCTGCAACAGCGGCGCGATGCCGTCGGATTCGAAGAGCGATACGCATACCTGCTTCACGATCGCGATAGCATTTTTGCCCAACACTTCGACGAGTCGATTGAACGGCTCGGAGTCAAAGTGTTGAGATCGCCCCCACGCAGCCCTAAAGCAAATGCGGCTTGCGAACGAGTCATCGGCACCATTCGTCGCGAGTGTCTGGACCGGGGCGATTCCGGTGTCCGAACATCACCTACGGCGCATGTTGAAATCTTGGGTCCGTCATTACAACGGCGGACGGCCGCATATGTCGCTGGGCCCCAGCGTTCCCGATGCGCCAGCGACCACGGCACTCCCGACGCCATTTGCGCGACATCGTCGCGGAGCCCCACATGCGTTCCAATTCCATCATCGGAGGACTCCACCGCGAGTACACATTCGCGAAGCGGTGACCGATCCTCTGAGCCCGATCCCATTTTTGCGATTCACAGCGGGCGTGAGTGGATGATCACGGCCGGGACTTCAGCGAGCGCTTTTTTTTGCGGGGCGACACACCGCGGTTCGGGACGAGTGATTGTGCAAAACCAGGCACCCGACCGCCTTTCGGCGCTGGTGGGCGCTGCTCGCATTTTTTAATGAATTTGCTGATTGCCTGGAGGAGCTGGTCGTGGCCCGATTTGACCCCGATGCCCGATTCGCGGTGAAGCGTGAGTGCAGCGCCCGTGGCCAAGATGGCAGCTGCAACAGCAGGGAGCCCATCTTCAATCGCTCGGGCTTGGAAGGCTTTGTTAAGCACAGCAACCTGCATCCTGCGCTGTTCTTCGATGAAATGAACAACCTCTTTGCGAAGAGCGTCGGAGCGATTTGCCAGGGCGCTGAATTCAGCAACCGTTCTTGCATCGTGAGCACGTATGCACAGTGCCCAGATCTCGCTCAGAGGTGATGAACCCGAGGCGGCTTGCTTCAGGTACTCCAACTCCCTGTTGGCGAGGCGTCGGAACGTCTCAGCAATGAGGTCTTCCATAGTTTGGAAATAGTAGTAGACCAGCCTCTGCTTCAAGCCGAGGCGTTCGGCGACTCGACGCGACGTCAGCGCGGCATAACCTTCTTCGCGCAAAATTTCCTCGGCACTGTCGAGCATGGAGCACCAGATAGCGGACCCGGGCGAACCCATGCGTCTATTGGAAGTCATTTTGAATTGCGGCCTCGAGAGGACGGAGAACAGGCCTCACCGGATATCAGCGAGGTGTTCAGCCCGAACGACCTTGCACTTCGCGGCGACCGCAGCGAGTGAACAATTGTAATCAATAAATATTGCATCGGCGAACGTATCGCGTCTCCCGGCCACCAGCGTGGTACCACGCGCGGCAGGGTCCGGCGTTCCGAACACCGGCTTATCAGTCGTCGAGAATGTGCTAACATGGTGACGAACAGACGCATCCTGGCCCTGCGCGGTGACCCGCCTGCCGGGTTGTCTCGGCCAGGGGAATCTCATATGAGCAAAAACGTCACGGTAGCGGTCGTCACAGGCGCCAGTCGTGGCGCCGGGCGCGGAATCGCAATAGCACTGGGCATGCATGGGTGCACAGTGTATGTGACTGGCCGTTCAGAGATAACGGGTGACGGGTCGCTGCCGGGAACGATACACGAAACGGCCGATTCGGTAACGGCCGCTGGGGGCAAAGGTATCCCGGTTCGAGTTGATCATGCGGATGACCGTCAGATCCGTGATCTGTTCGAGAGAGTCGAGCGCGATCAGGGACACCTCGACATCCTGGTGAACAACGCATGTGCACTTCACGATGAACTCACGGCCCCCGGCGCATTTTGGGAGAAACCTCTGCAGATCGTCGACATGCTGGACGTTGGCTTACGTAGTGGCTATGTAGCCAGTTACTACGCGGCGCCGATGATGGTCCGGCAGCGGCACGGTCTCATTGTCTTTACTTCTGCCTCGGGCGCCGTGCACTACGTATACGGTCCTGCGTACGGAGCGCACAAGGCAGGGATGGACAAGTTTGCAGCGGACATGGCTGTGGACTTCAAGCCGTATGACGTTGCAGTTCTGTCGATTTGGATGGGCGCTCTGCTGACCGATCGACTCAAAATGGTTATTGCCAGCAACCGCGAGAAGTACGCCTATCTCGAAGTTGCTGCAGAGACACCGGAATTTACTGGGCACATTTTATGGGCACTCTACAACGATCCCATGCTCTCACACATCAGTGGGCAGACCGTAATCGGAGCTGAGATGGCGGTGAAATACGGGATTAAGGACAGTGGGGATCGGCAGCCACAATCGTACCGCAAGACCCACAAGGTAGAACCCCGCGTGCAATATCCAAACATCATTCGCTAGCACGTTCGCCATTGGGTCAACGTGAGTTGAATGAGGAGTGATCATGAATACTGAAGACGGCCTCGAACAGTTGCGTCGTGACGTCCGATTCCTCCTGGATCGACAGGCAATCCTCGATTGCATCGCGCGCCACGCTCGCGGTCACGATCGCCATGATGTCGATCTGCTGACCAGTGCATATCACCAGGACGGGGTCGATGAGCACGGCCATGCTATCAACCGCGGACCTGCATATGCGAATTGGGCCAACGCCATACATGCAGCGGGCTCGAGCCTTCATACTCACAACATCACTACTCATGTTTGTGAGATCGAGGGCGACACTGCACACGCCGAGAGTTACGTTTTGGTGGCCTTGCTCAACAAGGATGAGAAAAGTGCGCGGCTGATTAGCGGGCGATATATCGATCGCTTGGAGCGTCGCGACGGGGAGTGGAAGATTTCGTTGCGACGGTCTACGGTCGACGTACTGATCTCTGGCGATGCGTCCATTTTGAAAGCGCCAATTTTCATCGAGCAGGGATACACGAGAGGAACGTGGGACACACGAGACGTCTCTTATCAGCGCCCACTGAGTCTCGATGAAACACCTGAGCGCTGGTGATAATGAGTGACCGGTCAGCGAATAGCGATGAACGATTTAGTGAGCCGGACTCCGGCAATCTGCAATCGGCCTGCACTGCGTTGGAGAATCGTCTCGACGCGGCCCTGAGCCGCAGCATCGATTGGTTGCTCCAGAATCAGCACCCTGAAGGTTTCTGGGCCGGGGTAGTTGAAACGAATTCCTCGATCGAGGCCGAATGGCTGCTGGCCGGGCACGTTCTGGGAACTCTGCTGCCAATCACTTCAGGTGTCGTCAAAACCTTGTTCGATCGTCAGCGGCCGGATGGTTCCTGGGAGGTTTACCCCGGCGCGCCGCAGGGAGACATTAACTCCACGGTCGAGGTTTATGCCGCGTTGCGAGTCACGGGCCACGATCCGAACTTACCCGCGCTGGTGAACGCAAGGCAATGGATTCTTTCTCACGGTGGATTGCGTGGGTTACGGGTTTTTACGCGCTATTGGCTGGCGATGATCGGAGTCTGGCCGTGGCACCACACGGCGAACCTGCCGCCGGAGATAATTCGCCTGCCGCTTTGGTGTCCTTTCAACATCTATCACTTCGCACAATGGGCTCGCGCAACGATGATTCCACTCGCGGTGGTGTCCGCTCGCCGGCCCATATGGCCGCTGCCCGACGGGTCCCGACTCGATGAACTGTTCCCGGAAGGGTACGAGAACTTCAACTTTGACATCAAAGCCAAAACAGCGTCGGTGCTTTCCAGCGAAAGATTCTTCCAGGTCGTCGATACCTTGTTGCATACGGCGCAGACGCTGCGGTTGACGCCATTTCGGGAAACGTCGATCAAACTCTGCCTCGAGTGGATGATTCGCCATCAGGAGGCGGACGGTGCGTGGGGCGGAATCCAGCCTCCCTGGATCTACGGCGTCATAGCACTTCATAACGAGGGCTATGCCTCGACTCATCCGATCATGGCGCGAGCGCTGACCGCATTGACGGAGCATTGGAGCCACGAACGCAACGGTGGAACTCACATCCAGGCGACGGAGTCCTCCGTTTGGGACACGCTGTTCAGCGTCTTGGCGCTCAGTGAATCAGGTCGACGTATCGAGGACACCCGCGAGCTGCAAATCGCTGTGCGTTGGATTCTCGATCGGCAGATCTTGACTCCGGGGGATTGGTCTGTCAAAGCGCCGAACCTGGAACCCGGAGGCTGGGCGTTTGAGCGCGCCAACAACTTTTATCCGGACGTCGACGATACGGCGCTCGCTCTGCTGGTTCTGTCACGGATTCGTCGAGACTGCGGTCGTATGCGTTTTGATGTGGAACGTGCCATTGATCGAGGAGTGAAATGGGTGCTGGGAATGCAGTCCGCCAACGGTGGATGGGCGGCGTTTGATCGGGACAACACCAAGCGTGTCATCTCCAAGATTCCGTTCTGTAATTTCGGGGAAGCGCTCGACCCGCCGAGCGTTGATGTGACTGCACATGTGCTGGAGGCTTTGGGCTCACTGGGTTTCACGTCGGACGACTCTGCGGTAAGGCGCGGTCTCGATTTTATTTACTCAGAACAGGAAGAGGATGGAAGCTGGTTTGGCCGCTGGGGCGTGAATTACATCTACGGCACAGGAGCTGTCCTTCCTGCTCTGCATGCGCTGAATCAAGAAATGAGTGTCGGACGCATCCGTCTGACCGAGCAGTGGCTGCTCGCCAGGCAGAATTCGGACGGGGGCTGGGGAGAGAGTTGCGCCTCCTACATGTCCGTCACTGCGCGCGGGCGTGGGCCAAGCACGCCGTCGCAAACTTCCTGGGCTCTTTTGAGTCTGCTCGCAGCGGGCGCAAGCCACTTGCGAGACGCAATACGCGCAGGTGTGGAATACCTGACATGCACAATGACTCCGGAAGGCTCCTGGAATGAGCCAGCCTACACCGGCACGGGCTTTCCGGGCTACGGTGTCGGATCTCGGCTGTTGCTGGATGAAGACGAGTTAGCCGAAAAGCTCCAGCAGGGACCTGAGCTGTCGAGGGGATTTATGCTTGGATACACCATGTATCGGCATTACTTTCCGATGCTGGCGCTTGCGAGAGCGAAGCGCTTTCGATACCTGTGACCCCGTTGGAAGCGCTCCCGCGTGGCACGTGCACGAGGTAATTTCTCGCCCAGTTACGTTCGGGAAATCAGCAAGTTCATCGCGAACATCAAGCCCAGGCACCAGTTGAGCAGCACAACGCTGCTCGGGACAGCTTCGCCGGTTCAGGCTAATGTCGGAATCACAGGGATACCGGAGTGGTTACTCCGTGATCGAGAGCTGCCGCAAAGAGCACCCGGCGTTTGTCTTCACACGCGGCGAGAAGCCGGTAGCGGGGATCAACAACTCAGGATGGAAGGCGGCGCGCCGCCGAGCAGCGAAGCGCTACGCGGAGCAGTTCAAAAGACCATGCCCGGAGGGATTCAGATCCATAAGGGTGCACGACCTAAAGCACACGTATGGTCATCGACTACGAGCTGCCGGCGTGGGCTTCGAGGACCGCAAGCTCCTCCTCGGCCATAAATCGAATCACGTCACCACGCACTACTCGGCCCCCGAACTCGGCGCCCTGATCAGGGCATCCGAAATGGTCTGCGACCTGGGGTCCCGCAAAAGTCCCGCAATCGCGATCGTCGGAGCGACCGCAGACAGTACCAAGTGATTGATTTGAAAATGGAAAGGGAGGGACTCGAACTCGCAGAAAACCTTTCTACATCAATAAGTTATTGATGGATAAGGCTAACAAATCCCCTCCGATCCCCTCAAGTACCCCGATTTGCCACCAGATTCGCCACCAAACCCATAGCCTCTAAACAGTCCCCTCCACTATAATGATGTGTAGTAACTCTACTATACGTGGTGATTGCGATGCCATTGAACATCCGCAATGAAGAGACCGAGCAACTGGCGGCGGCCCTCGCCAAGCTGACTGGCGAAACCAAAACAGAAGCAGTGACTCAAGCGCTTCGAGAGCGGATCGAGCGCGTCCGCCGCAACCGAGCTAGGAAACGGCTGGCGGATGAACTCGATGAAATCGCCCTCCATTGCTCCACGCTTCCGGTGCGCGACGCCCGCAACGCTGACGAGATCATGGGATACGACGAGCACGGGCTTCCGCGGTGATGGTCATTGATACCTCGGCCATCCTGGCAATCCTGCAGAACGAGCCGGAGAGGCGAAAGTTCAACGAGGCGATCGAATCGGCAGAAACACGTTCGCTATCTACGGCCTCCTTTGTTGAATGCTCGATGATTCTCGAGTCTCGATTTGGACCGGATGCTGTTCGGGACCTGGACTTGTTTCTCGCGAAAGCGCAAATCACGCTTGTATCTGTTGACGCGGACCAAGCCGACCTCGCACGCCGGGCGTTCCGTGAATACGGGAAGGGCAGACACCCGGCTGGACTGAACTTCGGTGACTGTTTTTCGTACGCACTCGCACGCGCGCTCGATGGTTCCCTTCTCTTCAAGGGAAACGACTTCAACAAAACAAACATCGACTGTCATCCTGCCAGCGGACAGTGATCGCGAATTGCCAACTCCACCGCAAAGACATTAGATCGTCAATCAGACTAGTTGCCTCTGAGACAGGGATTCGAACCCTCGGGACGTCCTTATGAATCAACAAGTTTTTGATCCCCAAAGAGGCCAAGTCCTCCTAACCGGCGTCTGGATACTCGCATCGCCCTCGAAATCCTCGGGGTCCAAAAATCCCGGCGCAACAAAGTCGTTCCACGGACCCGCCGTGGACGCACTTCCTCCCACCGGAACCTTCGGTATCGGCGGGCTGATCCCAAATCCCAGTCCCGAGAACACGTAGCTGGCTGACTTGCCTGTTGCCGCGTCCTGTATCTCGAAGATGGCGTTCTCGCCTTGGGCTATTCCGTAGGAGATGCTCGCGTCCAACTTCTCCCGGATCCGAAAGGCCTTCACTCCCGGTGTTTGAGTGACGACAATATCGAAGTATTGTCCTGTGTCATATTGAAAAAACCATTTGTGAGACATCGCTCTCCCTTGAGCTGATCTCCGAGGCGATAAGGCGGAGCCGGGAATTCCGCCACGTAGTCTCCGCCGTTATCCAGCAGACGCAACTGGTTCTATTGCCGGAACTTGGTGGCATTTCGAATAGTGGACCAGGTGCCATTGCCCGCCAACCACTTGACGGCTGATTCAAGGTACCTTGGTGTCTTACTCTGCGGTTGTTGATGGAGACCACATTCTGTTGGTCGATCATAGGAACGCAGAATTGTGGTTGCCGTCAGGAGGCCACGTAGAACCTGGTGAACACCCGCGCCATAAGTCTGCTCGTATGCCCTTTGCGTGACGTTTTCAGAGCCTCAGACCCGAGGGGACAGGAGTGTTCCAGACGGGGTCTTGCTGACATCGCTTTGTTACACAATTGTGCAACAGTGCGCCAGGCCGCACCGTTGCGGTTCATTCCAGTGCGATCGTCAGTGTCCGCTATGCGTTAACGGGAAACGGACGCCAGCGTGCGTACGACGGCCCCACACTGTCCCATGAACGTGCACTAGCCCTGAAAAGCACCAGGAACTTGTGCGAATGCAATCCGTGTGGAGCCTGCTTCACGCCGCATCCCGCGCGCAGCAACCGAGCGTTGGCATCCAGATTGCATCGGGGTCGGCCCAGGACGATGTAATCGCTCGATCAGTCGTCCAGATTTCCTGCCCGAAGTTGGGCCAGCGGCAACGTCGCCGGTAGTAACGCTCATCTCATACCTCCAGGTTTGAGCGTCACATACCGCCGACGTTTTTTTTTGCCTTTTTTCAGGAGGTCACGGGGAGTTGAACAGATTGAACAAGAACGAGTCGGCGAGAGCAAATCAACGCTTTGGCGATCATGGTCGGCGGCCGGCGGCGGGGATTTTGGCGCTCGGAATGTGGTTGTTGCTGCACGCGCTGCCAGTATTTGCCGATGATCCGGAAAGCTTTCGCGCTGCCCTGGCGCAGACGCGGCCGTTGATCGATTTTCGTGTTCGCTACGAAGAAGTCGATCAGACCGGGATTGCGGAGAAGGCCAATGCCGCCACACTACGCGCGCGGTTGGGTGCGGAGACTGGAAAGTTCCTGGATACCAGCCTGCTCGTCGAAGGCGAGGCAATGATTCGCCTCGACAGCCACTATCGACCCGACAACTCGGTGGCCCACTACACTCAGTTCCCCGTGGTTGCAGACCCGGAAAATTACGCACTCAACCGGGTGGCGCTCACGAACACATCGTTGCCCGGGACGGCTGTGACTGTGGGACGCCAACGCATAGTCCCTGACGATCAGCGTTTCGTTGGTAACAGCGGCTGGCGGCAGAACGAAGTAACCTTCGATGCGCTGCGCGTCGTGACCAAGCCCGTCGCGCCATTGACGCTGGATCTGACCTTTCTCAACAAAGTACACCGCGTGTACGGGGTCGATTCGCCACAGGGAACCTACAAAGGCGACAGCTATCTGGCAAACATCAGCTATCAGCTGGGGATCGGTAAGCTCAGTGGCTTTGCGTATCTTCTGGACTTCGACTCGATTTCCGGATTGACGGGCGCACTCGACCCGCGTCGCGGCTCGACATCGACCTACGGCGGACGGTTCGTCGGTGAGCAGCCGGTCTACGCGATAAAGGTGGGCTATGCCGTGGCGTACGCGTGGCAAAAGCAACGCGCCGACAATCCGCTCAACTTCAGCAATGATTACTTTCTCGGCGAGCTGAACGCCAGCGTGGCGGGCTTCAAGGCCGCTGTCGGTGACGAGATCATGCAAGGAAACGGCACTGTCGGATTCGCGACGCCGCTGGCCACATTGCACCTGTTCGAGGGTTGGGCCGACAAATTTCTGACGACACCCGCCAACGGCATCAAGGATCTCTACGGCAGTTTGGGCTGGAACGGCAAGAAGCTGTTGGGATTGGACTCACTGTCAGCCACGGTGGTCTATCACCGTTTTGACGCCGAGCGGATCAGCACCAGCTATGGCTCAGAGTGGGATCTGGCCGTGAGTGGGAAGTGGCACCACTTTGCCGGTTTGCTGAAATACGCGGACTACAGCGCCGCCAGCGCAACCCCCGTCGCCATCGCGCGCGATACTCGCAAGTTCTGGGCGCAACTCGAATACCTCTGGTAGGCACCTGCGCAGGTGGCGGGCACGTTCTGCGCAGGCGTCTCAGGGCGCCCGCCCGTGATTGCAGCGTGAGTCTCCGGGCAAAGGGTCTGACGTTCCGGCTATCCTCGCTATTGCGGAAGATGACGTTGTCGGGCAAGACGGGGGGTGTTCGAGCGAAAGGAGACGATCGCGGGACCATCACCTGCCCAACGCGCACGGTGCAGGCGTCGAGCAAGAGCGAGCGGTCTACTACTGCGCACCCGATGTTGACACCTGCGCAGCCGAAGTCTTCCAGTCAACGCGCCGCATCGACCGAACTCGCAATGCTCCTGGGCTCGTTGTCTTCGCACTTCGTGAAGCCGTCACCCTGCTGGACATACGCGGGATATTTGCGACGAAAATGGGGGCTTCCATGGCGATACACTCCGGACCTCGTTCCCGGTCCCGGTCCCGCGCTTGGGCACGCGAATTGTACGACGCCTATCCCGACATTCAGGGCTTCTACTATGGGTCATCGATGAACGGACACGCTCCCGCGGTAGCGCTGAACGAACGCGCGCAACGGGCGATGCCCGAACAGCCACAATTTCATCGCGCGCTCAACGACGATATGTTGGTCGAACTCCTGCAACAAATCGCGTTGCGCCTCTCCTATGGGCTGCGTTGAGAAACCTTGCAATAGTCTATTCCCAACCCACGTCCGCGCGATCCAGAGCGCTCCCAGGCCAGCATGGATAAATCCCGGTAGCCCATTAGCTCACGCCCCTCCCCGCTTCGGGCCAGTGCGGCTTGCGGAGTTCTGTCTTGAGCACCTTGCCTGCGGCTGAGAGCGGGAGGGGCTCGTCCCGGAACTCGATCGTCCGCGGGATCTTGTAGCCGGCGATCGAGTTTCGGCAATGCGCGATGAGCTCCGCCGCCTCTACGTTGTCTTTGCTCTTGAGTCGGACGATCGCATGAACGCGCTCTCCCCACTCATTGTCTGGCACGCCGATCACGGCACATTCAAGAACGCTGGTGTGGGAGCTCAGTGCGTTCTCCACTTCAGCAGAATAGATATTTTCGCCCCCGGAGACGATCATGTCCTTCATCCGGTCGACGAGGAACAGGAAACCCTCCTCATCCATATATCCGGCATCCCCGGTCCGGACCCAGCCGTCTACGATCGTCTGGCGCGTCAGCTCCTGATCTCCCCAGTAACCCAACATCACGCCGTCGCTTCGAACGGCGACCTCGCCACGAGGACGCTCCGCCAGAGTCTCGTCGATGATCCTGAGATCAACACCGACCATGGCACGCCCCGCGGAGCGGAGATAGGACTTTCCGCTCTCACGCAGGAGATGGAACTCGGGCATCAAGAAGGTCGCACCGGGCGAAAGCTCGGTCTGCCCATAGCCTTGATAGAGGGCGGCGTTGGGAAAAACCGCCATCGCCTTTTTGAGGAGCGACTCGGTGATCGGAGAGGCACCGTAGATCACATTCTTGACCGACGACAGGTCGGCGGTATGGCTGGCGAGATATTGGTGCAAGATGCCGAACATCGTTGGTACGAGCAGTATCTCGGTCACCCCTTCCGCTGCTATCGCGTGAACGGCAGCTTCGGCGTTGAAGCTCGGGATCGTGACATGGGTGCCACCCACCATCGTGATCGTCACCGCCACTCCGGCGTCCGCCACGTGGAACATTGGCGCAGCATGAAGGTACACGGGCTCGTTATGCAGCCGCAATGAAGCAAGCGAGTAGAAGCAACTCGTGACAATGCTGCGATGGGACAGCATGACTCCTTTCGGATAGCCCGTCGTGCCGCCGGTGTAAAAGATTCCCATCAAGGCATCGTCGCGTGCGCACCGATCATCGATCGGTGGCGAGGTTGCGATGAGATCGTCCACTGTCAGGGTACCCGGAGGTGGCTCGCCATCACCCAGCTGCATCACCTCGATGGCTGCGCACGCCTGCCTGAGCGGCGCGATGAGACCCGCGAAGGTCGCATCCACCAGCAGAAACCGGACGCCGGCATCGGTGATACCGTAGGCATGCTCCCGCGGCGACCAACGGGTGTTGCCCGGCCATCGCCGCTCGCCGGGCGATCTCCCCTTCCAACCGCTCGTTGGCCGTCCGAAGTGCCAAATTCGCGCCTTCCAACTCGCCCTGGTATCGAAGTCGCTCCAGCTCGGCAGCCGATCGGATTGAAAAGAGTCGAAGAATATCGACATCGGCGTCTGCCCAGTCGCGCTCGCGGGTATCCATGACCGCGAGGTGTCCGCAGACCGCGCCGGTCTCATCTTTTACAGGGATGCCAAGGTAACTCTTGATGCCGAGTTGTTCGAACCACGCTCGATCGACTGGAAACACGTCGCCAACGTTACGTGCGTAGGAAGTAATTTCGCCGCGGTACACGTACTCGCAAGGTGTGCCTTCAAGTGCGTACTCCAGACACTGCTCGTAACTGCCACCGGACCAGAAGGCGAGCATGCTTGCGCGCCGGCCAGGCAAGAGTCGGGACGTGAATGCGGAATGTGCGTTGAGGGCGCGCGCGAGATCGCAGACGATCTGCCTGAAGAACGCCTCGCCCGTTTTGCCCGCGACGCCTTCCTCAATGCGCCGCAGCAACTTCAGTCCGTCCATTTCCGACATGACTGCCGTTCCCAATTCGCAGTGTTGAGGGCCCCATCCCCCGTTCGACGCGGGATTATACAGGCTCCCCCTTGAGCCGATACACCACCGCAGAGGCTGCACGCGCGGTATCGGTGTACGTGTAAGCGCTACGATGCGTTGGTGAGTTGGATCCCCTCTCAAACAGTACGGCCCGGAACGGCATTCACGTGGCTCGCGAAGTGCCGGCCGAGCATCGAATACTTACGCCCCGTGTAGGGCTATTACCCTTTATGATCAATTAGTTACGCCAATCCACACGCGAGCACGACAGACTCACCTCGACGCTTCGGAGGGCATTGTCTGCGAGGCTTCGGGCGACCGCTCCCCCGTCACCAGCGGCTGTTTCGGAATCAACGGCCAGTTCGTATCGCCCGCCACGATGTTGCCAGGGCGATCCTGATCCCAGAGCTTCTTGGCGAAGGCGTTATTGTTGACGTACAACTTTCCATCCACGATCGCCCACTGATGAGGATCAGCGTCTGCGGTCGTGCCCCGCGAGACCGCGAAGGCGCAGTACCCTCCAAACTGCGGCGCGTAGTGTGCCGGATCCGCCTTGAACGCCTCACGGTGCCCGGCCGTGGAAAACAGCCAAGTCGCGCCCTGCCACTGATAGCTGATGGCAGGATCTCCGACCACCGCTGCCTGGTCGGTGTAGTAGGCAACCGGGTCGTAGCCCCTCAGAGCCACTCCTTGCCGCAAATTCAGTTCATCGACGGGTCGGGTTTGCGACACCTTGCCGGGGGTGGCCGCGCAGGCGACTACGATCAGAGACGCGAGCAGCGTCAACACTTGTCTCACTGTATATTTCACGACTTCAAGTCTCCATAAATTGCGTCAATTCAAATCAACCTTCGCCTGTAGGACACAATGGCAACGATCGCCGATGCGAGCGCAAACACAGCGACCGGCCACATCTGCGTTACGACCGCCGAAGCGCCGTCGCCCTTCAACAGCACACCGCGAGCGCTACGCACAAAGTGTGTCAGCGGCAATGCATTCCCCAGCGTTCGCGCCCACGCCGGCATGCCTTCGAACGGAAACATGAATCCGGACAGCAGCATCGATGGCAGATAGAAGAACACCGCCGCCTGAATCGCCTGTATCTGGGTGTGAGCCAATGCCGACAATGCGAACCCCAAGGTCAGATGCGCGAGGCCGAACAGCGCGCTGGCCAGCAGAAGCGCAGTCACATTGCCGATTGTCGGCACATGAAAAAGTACCTTCGCCAGGGCAATGACAATTGCTGCCTGCACCACAGCTACCAGCACGTAGGGTGAGAGCTTGCCGAGTAGTGCGTCCACGGCGGTAACTGGCGTCGCGAGGAGACCTTCCCAACTTCCCTGCTCTCGGTCCCGGACCAGCGTTAGAGCACCGAGCATCAGCATGGTGATCATGACAACGACGCCTACAAGGCCCGGAGCAAGAGACCACGCAGTGCGAACATCGGGGTTGTAGAGCCACTGCACTCCAAGGCGCGGCTGCGCTTCGGGCACGACTGAGCTCAACAATTCTCGTAACAAGGCCGTTTCCAAGAGGGCTACGGCGGGCCGTACGGCTGAAGTATCACTCGCGTCCGCTGCCAGCCGAGGCGCCCGCCCGGGATCGCAGTCGATTGCAACGAGCGCGCGCCCACCGGAAATGTACTCGGTCCCGAGATGCAGTCCGCGATCTGGCGGAATCAACGTGAAGCTGCCGGTATCCGCCACTGCCCGTCTCATTTGTTCCCACTGCGCATCACAGGAGGCCGCAATGGCAATCGGAATGTTCTTCGGGGTCAGGTTGACCGCATACCCGAACAGGATGAGTTGCAGAGCCGGTACGAGCAGAATCAGCCCGATACTGGGCCGGTCGATCAGCAGGCGCAGCGTTTCGATGCGCGCGACCGCGAGTATTCGACCTAAGGTTTTTCCCATCACGCGACACCCGCGGTGCGGTGTGAAACAACCAGAGCAGCGTCTTCGAGCGTCAATCTGACCGGCGTGCTTCGGCAACCGTAGGATGCGATGAGCGTTTCGACCTTCACCCGAGCGTCCCTTCGCAACACCAACCGGAGATCCCTACCCAGGGGGTAAGCAGCCAGCACTAATTGGCTACGGAGCAGGTCCGGCAGGCTCAGAGCATCCCGCCCGCTCACGATCAGGGCCAACGCGTCGACGACCTGTGCGGCCACTTCGCACGGTGGGCCGCTTGCGCGGATACGGCCGTCGCTCACCAACAGAATTTTTTCGCAATACTGAGCCTCGTTCAGATCATGGGTGCTCAGCACTATTGCCGTACCTTGGGCCGCCAACAAAAGGAGCCTGCGCCAGATTGCGTGCCGCGCCGCCGGATCAAGAGCGGCGGTAGGCTCATCCAGAAGCAACACACGAGGGTGATGAATCAAGGCGGCGGCCAGGTCCGCTTGTCTGCACCATCCCCCTGAAAGCTCCCCGACCGAAACGGCGGCCAAATCGGCGAGTCCGAACGCGCCGATCTGCAGATCTGCCATACGCGCCGGATCGGACAACCCGAACACGGCGGCGCGAAATCTCAGGTTCTCCCGAACGGAAAGCGTGGGATACAGCACGCTCCGCTGGGCGAGATAACCTACTTCGTGCCGTACTCGACGCGCGCCTCGCAGAAGATCACAACCGAGCACGCTCCCTTCACCCTGATCGGGTGTGACCAATCCGGCCAGCATACGAAGGGAGGTGGACTTCCCTCCGCCGTTAGCACCAGCGAGTCCGCAAATCTCTCCGGGTCTCACCGAGAGAGTCAGATCATCGATCGCCACGCGGCGACCAAACCGCTTGGACAATCCTCGAACGGCGATTGCGTAATCCGGTGCGTTTCGAGGCAGTTCAGGCATGAACATACTGAAAGCCTCCAAATAGGTACTTGGTAGCCTCCGCCCCCAGCACGCAAACGGACTCTCCTGCCCGCAGACGCGTGCGCAGCTCGGCCAATGCAAGCCATATCGCCGCTGATCCTGTATTGCCAACACGATGTGCGTTGACGAATATGCGAGTCTCGTCAAGGTCAACTTGAGCCGCGAGGAGACGAGCCATGTGTCCATTCGCCTGGTGGGGAATAAAGTAGTTCACAGCGGAGCGATCGATTCCCAGTTCCCGCGCCGCCACCAGACCGTCCACGAAAAGTCCGGCGCCGTGCTCCGCAACACTCGAAAAGTCGTGTGCGAATTCCGGGACGGAGCCCGGCCTCGGCGCAAAGTCGGAGCCGCCGTAAGTCAACGTGAATCCGGGCTCCAGACCCCACCCCGAGTAGCCGTGGAACACGCGCGAGACTTGCGCGGCCGAAGTGACTAACTCCGAGGCAAGCACGCACGCCGCTGCGCCATCTCCCATCTGGACGAGGTTGATCAGTTGCCCGGAGTCCTCCGCCGCACGGTGCGGATCGAAGAACACCGAGCCGGTCTCGGAACCGACGATCGCGACCGGCCCGCAGCCCGGGGTGTGCAGCAAACCCATCGCAAACACAAGCGCGTTCGCAAAACCGGTGCACGCCTGGCGCAATTCTACAAACGGGCCTCGGTAGCCGAGAAGGTCGGCCACTTTGGCAATATTTGCGGGTAGCAGGCGGCCGGGCGTGGTCGTATGCGCAATCAGGTAGCTCAGATCATTCGGCCCGATGCCGGACTCATCCAGTGCAGCTTGCAGCGCCCGCGCTGCAAGTTCTGCGTTTGAATCGCCGGCGCGGGGAGCTTCATGACGGTGTGCGAGGTCTCTACAGATGTGGCGGGTGTGTATTCCCAGTTTTGCGGCGAGAGTCAGTCCCTGCCGCCTCACATCCACTTCAAACTGCGTGTGCAACCGCTCGAGCAATTTAGCGGTTGAGACCGGCTCACCCGGCAATGCGGTTCCCATTCCCAACAGGCTGACCGATCGTGCGTCCTGCCAGGTCCGACGAGTCGGTTCAGTCCGCACCGGATCGTCTCGCGAACCGCGGCAATGCACGAAGTCGAGCGAACAGTTGGTCCGGATCGACTGAAAGTGAGTCCATCGAGCTAGCACGCAGTTGAAGTACGTGTGTAAGGCGTTCCCGTGCTTCCGCCGCGACGTCCCGTCCGCGCGGCGAGTTGAGGAGTGGTGTTGCGCAGCGGCTCGCGATCGCGACGTGTCGTGCCTCATCCAGATGAATGCGCTCCAGAATTGAGCAGACGTGGACGTCCGAGGCTATTGGTCTACCGCGTCGCCGCAGTGCCCCGAGGATCTGGCACACGGCCGAATCGATCGCGACAATGCGTACGAAGTGCACGTGAACGTCACGGTCGGCCAACCGCATAAAGAACCTGCGCATCGTGGCGTCGAGCAACAGATCTTGGCGCGGTTGCGGCAAGGAGGCTCTGAGTCTGGACAGACGTATATGATGCTCCCGCTCGTCGGCAGCGATTCCCATCAACGCAGAACGCAGCGAGCGCTCGTGCCAGGAGCTTCCCAAGTGCTCGAAGGTGAGGGCTGCCGACTCCTCACCGCAGCTGAGTACTTGAAGCAACTCCGCAAGCGCATCCGCGCTTTCAGCGCTCAATCTGACAGCTTCGTACCGAGGCTCTGCGGGGATCGCCGACAACAGATGGAAACAGGTTGGACCCCAGCGCACCTCGTCAGCCTGCGGGCTCAGTTGCCTTGCCCGGTGGAAGCCGCTGCGGCGAGCCAATGGTGTGGCGACGGAGTGCATGGTATGGATTAGACCGGACCTACTACGGATTTATTGCCGCTGCTAGATTCGAACGCGCAATGTGTCCAAGCCGCGGAACGCAAAATTGGGTCCCCAATCAGCCCGCTCGTCCACCAGCTGTAGGTTTGGAAAGCGTCGGGTCACCGCGCTGATCGCAAGCCGCCCCTGCAGCCGCGCCAGCGTGCTTCCGAGACACACGTGCGCGTCGCCGCCAAAAGCCAAATGGCGATTGTGCGTTCGGCGTACGTCCAGCCGGTCCGGATTGGAATATTGCCGAGGGTCACGGTGTGCCGCGCCGACCATGAACGTGATCGTTGACCCGGCCGGTACTCGGAGGCCGTCGATCTCGAGATCGGCCTTCACCGCGCGCCCGAATGCCTGCACTGGACTCTCGAAGCGAAGGAATTCCTCAACCGCGGCCGGCAACAAGTCGGCATCAACCCGGAGTTCCTGATAGAGGTCGGGGTGTTTCAGCAGCGTATAGATACCGTTGCCGATCAGATTGCGTGTCGTCTCGTGCCCTCCAAAAAGCAACATCACGCACTGGGCAAGGAGGTCGGCTTCCGCCAGCACCTCATCCTGCTCTGTCGCCTCGATCAGGACACTCAGCAGATCCTCCCTGCGCTCGCCCCGCCGCTCTCGGATGGTAATCTCAAAATACCCCTCCAACTCCCGGATGGCCCGCTGTGCCAATCGGGCGCGTTCCGGAGGACGACGCAGGTCACCCATCCAGACCGCGATGTCATTGGAGAGGGCGACGCATCGATCATGAAGATCCGCGGACAAACCCATCAGTTCGCAGATCACTCGCACCGGCAACGGGTAGGCAAACTCCTTTATCAGATCAATCGTCTCGCCAGGTTGCATGTCGGCCAACAGTCGGTCGATTGCAGTCTCGACTCGATGTTGCAGGCGTTGCACGATCACGGGACTGAATCCGCGATTCATCCGCTTGCGCAATGTGGAATGGCTGGGTGCATCCCGCAGCAGAAGCCAGCGCTGCATGTGATGGACCAGGTCGTCAAACTCCGTAATGGCGTCAGCGTCGACCGCTACCAACGCAGAAGGCGGCCTGGCGGCGGACAGCCGTTGATCGCGAATCACGGTCGCGCAGGCTTCATATCCGAATAACAGCCAGGCGCCCGGCCGTCCTGCCAATGGTTGCAGCGAAGGTCCGCGCAGGCAGTGGCGATATGTAGGATATGGGTCGCGCAGAAACTCCGGCGAGAAAAGTGGCGCCGGGGCACCGGGTCCATTCGTTGGCATGGTGATGAAGTCTCCGTTGAACGCGGCTCAGGCGGCCAAATCCAGGGCGAACTCGTCAACGACGACGTTCTGCCGCTCACCCCAGCCGCGAATCTGTCTGGGCAGAACCCAGGAAGTGGGTCGATTCCCATATGACTCCTCGTGCGCGCGGTCGGTAGGCTGCGGCCCCACGACCGGCTCGACGTGGTCTGCTGGTTCGGCTGGATCTGGGTGCGCCAGCGGCGCAAGAATGTCTGCCGGACCCGCTTGCAGGTGCCCGTGATGCTGTGTGTCCAGAAGGTTGGTAAAGTCGTGGTCCACGTCGAAATTTCCGTTCGTGGCCGTAGTCAGCCTCAGAGCCAGCGCCTGTACGCCGTCGAGATCGACGCCTTGTCCTTCGAGCGCGGCCACAAAGTGCTCAAACGACACCGCGCTCGGGCGGAAATGGCCGCTCTGGTTAGTGATCCGCGTCAGCTTGCCATGGCCATCGATCTCGAATTCCCCCGCTGTCAGCACAGGTTGCCCCCCGGACAGCGAGGAGTGATGGATCGAGCCCACAACCGGCTGTTGAGCGATCAACCGCCCCTCCTGGTCCACGACAAAGATGTACTTGCCTTCAGCCAGCGGCTCGGACTGAGAGCTGACCAACCGTCCGTCATGCACGAATACTCGCGCCTCTTCCCGATCCGCGGTAGACAAATAGTCGATATGCCGGGTCAACGGTTCCCCTCCGGAAGCATATGCGGCACCCGGAACCTCCTTCTCCCGGTGTTTGGACTTGCGCAGATACCAGTTGTCAAATCCCGGAACATCTTCCCCGACGAACTGCGGAAGGAGCGGGAATACCTCCAGGCCATCAGGGCGGACACTGGGTCCACGCACGGAGACATCCAACGCATGAAGGATCTCTTCACGGTTTTGGGCGCCCGCAGGGGTCTTTGTATAAGCCTCGACTTCGGCAAGGTTGCGGTCGAAGAACGTCCGGTCGTTCGCTGACAACTGGCTGCCACGCTCATGCAGAACGCGGACTTGGGGATCTTCGGTGACCAAGCGGTTCACCGCGGCCCGCGTTGCCGCCGTCCACTCGTGAGGATTCGGGCGCGGTTGGTTTTCAGCGACCACCGGCGCCGCGGATGGCGGATTACCCTCATCGAGAGCCGCGCGCTGCGGATCCACGGCATGACCCAGCGCCGGACGCCGATCGACTCCATCAAAGGGCCTTGCATAGACATTCGCATGGTCGTCGGCGCCATTGGGATTGTTGGCATAGACCTGCGAGTGTGACCCGTGCTCCGAAGGAGCCACGATCGGAGCATCAGCAACATGCGCGCCTTCCTGCTGGAGTCGATTAGCGTACTGCTGTACCGCTTGCGGCTCGACTGCGTGGTTTGGCTCGACTGCGTGGTTTGGCTCGACTGTGTGGTTTGGCTCGGCCGGCGGCTCGACCGCGTGCCGCGGCCCATCGTGCACTTGGTTCGGGTTCTCCTCGTTGTTGTATAAACCGTCGCCCTCCTGATCGACAGACGGTGCCTCGGACGGCTGCATGCCATTCGGGTGAGGCTGGCCCTCGTTCGGTTGGATCGCGTGCGGCTCGGCCGCGTGCTGCGAACCAGCGTGCGCCTGGTTCGGGCTCTGCTCGTTGTTATAAAGACCCTCCTCCTCGTCGAGGCCCAGTACATCCGGCGGCGGCACGTCATTCGGGTGCGCCTGAGTACCGTTTGGCTGGACCGCGTGAGGCTCCGCATCGTGGTTATTCGCGGCCGCCGTGATACGCGCCCGATCCCTCGCAGACAAGCGCATCGAATCGAGCATGCCGTTTGGCGCGGCGTCAATGACATCCTGCTCAATCAGAAGATTCGGGACTTCGACATTCACGTGGAACCGGGTGTCGTTGTTGACATAGCTGACCGCCGGAGCGGTCGCGTACGTGAGATCGACAGCCTGATTGCGCAGGGCAACCAGGAAATGCTTGAATGCTTCGGTATCCGGACGGAAGTGCCCGCTCTGATCCTTGATGTCGGCAACGTGGCCGCCAATGGCCCTGAACTCACCCGCTATCAACACACGCTTGCCGGCCGACAACGACGAGTGGTGAATCGCATCGACATTCTGTGGATACGGAGTGGCCAGGAGGCGACCCTGCTCGTCCACGACGAAGATCCACCGCCCATCCGGTTTCGCTCCATTCGCAAAGGTGAGTTTGCCGTCCTCATCGACGAACAGGCGCGCTTGCTCCTGTTGCTCCGGAGTGAAGTAGGTAATCGGTCTGATTTCTTCGCCCTGACTGTAAGTCGCGCCGGGCAACGAACCCGCAGCGCGGTTCTTCCAGTGATCGAAGCCGGGGATGTTCTCCCCAGCGTATTGCGGTCTGACTGGAAATTCCGTCAATCCGTCCGGGCGAATTGTCGGACCTCTGAGAGAGTCCTCGATTGCGGCGAACAGTGGCTCCCGTGCTTCCGGATAAGCCTGTGAAAAGGCAACGGCCTCCGCCAGATTCCGCTCGAAGGCAACCCGCTCATTCGGATCGAGATGGGCGCCTTGATCGCGTAACACGCGCGCGTGTTCGTCCTGTGAAATGAGCTCACCGATGTGGTGTTCGGGGACTGCACTGCCATGCTCATCCTGCACTGGCACCCGGACACCGTACTGCCGCTCCGGCGCGCCTCCGGCGTTCTGCGGATCGACAACCGCCAGATGTTCACTGTGACCGTCCGCCGGCGCGATGTGCGCATTGTCAGCATCGTCCGCAATGTAATGGCCTGTACCATCGCCCTGCGGTTCCAATGCAGGGTTGTTGGGATGACCGTCCTCCGGAATCAGCTGATGCCGAGCCGAAATCGCAGTAGGCTCAATCGGTTCATTCGGTACGGGGGTGCGATCCCCGACGCGCGGCTGACGCAGAATGACTTGATCGTCGGCAGTCAGCGTGGGAATGGGACCACCCCGCCGCGGCTCCTGATCGCCCGGTGTGACAGGCCTGCCGTACAAAGGATTCTCGTGCGCGATCCCCTCTTCTTCCGGGCTTGAGCCCGCCCTCGTGTTGGGCGAAGTCGGCTCCGAGCTGCCTGCGCCGTGCGGAACATGGATCGTGAGGCCGTATGTGCCACCGCTACCATCATTGCTGCCCGCGATCGAGGCCACCGTCCCAGCGGCTCGGAATGCGGTGCTCGAGTCGTTCGTGTGAGTCTGTACGTTTTCGATCGTTGTCTGACCCTGAGTCTTGAAATCGCTGCCTGCGTTGGTTGCGCCCTTCAAAGTGGTGTTTCCGCCCACCCGCAAATCAATTCCACCCGCCCCTCCCGATATCCCGCTGGCGGTGCCGACGGTCAGATCGTCCTTCTTCGTCGAATTCACATTCGCCAGGACTCCCGTTTGCGCAACCTGGTTTGCCGCAGTCGACACACCTTCCTGGACACGCTGTCCTTTGGTCCCACCACCGCTACCGCCGACAGGCCCAATGCCTGCATATGCATTTACGTTGGTCTGGTCGACAATCACCTTGTCCGTGCGGGTCTCGATATCGAGATTTCCCGCGACCCGGCCCGACACGCCTCCCTGTGCATCGATGTTCGCGCCCTTAAGCGAGAGATCTCCTCCCACGTCGACCGACGTGCCTCCACTCGTCTTGATCGACGCGTTGGTGTTCGTGTCGATGTCCTGCTTGCTCTCGGAAACGTTAACTTGCGCGTTACCGCCCCCGGCATTGCCACCCTTGCCGCCGGCCTGCGTGCCGCCTGTACCGTGACCCACCCCTGCCGCACCGCCCGTTCCACCACCCTTGGACGCCGTAATTCCTAAATTTCCGCTCACGTCATACGAGTTGTCTGTGACAGTGTGCTGTGCGCTTTCCAGCGTGAGATTACCGCCCGTCCTGAGGCTCGCCGTGCTCGCATCGACCTGCGTGCCCTGAAGGTGTGCATTGCCGCCGGCGTCGATCGAGAAATTTCCACCAGCCTGAATGTTGCTCCCGTGCTGAGTGTTCTCGTGATAGTCGGTCTGCCCACTCTCAAAATTGACATTCACGCCGACGCTGCCGCTACCCTTCGCCGCCCCTGTCCCGAAGCCGACATTCACGTCAGCGCCCCCGGCTTGCACGGATCCGGTCTTGTCGATCTTGTCCGTCGCAGCGAGAAGATTTATGTCACCGCGCGCTTTCAGTGCGACGTTTCCGGCCCCCGCAATGTTGGCCCCCTGCGAGGTCAGATCCTTGCCTGCATCGAGCTGCACCTCGCCGCTGCCCGAACTGATGTTCGCGGCCTTCGCCGTACTCGTCGCCTCGTCGCTATTGGCAAGACGGGTGCTTGCGCCAACTCCCACCGCGGCTCCGGCGCCCACGAGTGACACACTGGCCGAGAGGCGTCCGCTTCCGGATTGCTCTGAACTTGAGCTGGCCGTCGTGTCGTTCGCCTGATTGATGTTGATGTCGCGAGCGGCTGCAATACCCACGCCTTGCGCACCGCTGATTCGTGTGCCCTCAAGCGTGACGTCACCCGCTTTCGCATCGATGACGACCGATCCGCCCGCATCAATCGCGCCGACCCTTGCGGTCGACTGGCCGCGGCTTGAGGTTGTGTGGGAACCTTCCGCTGAAGCGGTGATATTCAGGGACGCTGTGGTATCAACGCCGACCGTCGCCTGACCACTGATGGACGTCGCTTCATTCGTCGACGTGGAGACGTCCGCCGCAGCCTTGTTTACGTAGTCCGCGGCGGAAATGACGACATCCTTCCCAGCCTTGTACTGCGTTCCCTCGTCGCTGGCGCTGTTCTGGGCGAGAACGACGACATTCCCGCCGCCAGCAATCTGCGTTGCCTGCGCCGTAGACTGAAAGTCTGTAGTCGTACCAGTGCTGTAACTTCCCGTTACGCGTACCTGCGCCTCCGGATTGGCAATGGAAACCTGATCGCCCTTGCCCTGCGCGACATTGTTAATGCTCGCTCCGGTGCCGTTTGTCGTGATCCCTATCTGCTGCTTCGTTTCGAAAGCCGTGTCACTCGTCGTAGTCGTGAAGGTGTCATGGGCAGCCTTGTTGATGACATTCTGGGCGTCCAGAATTACGTCGCCAGCCGCAGCCAACCGCGTTCCCTCATTTGTGATCGTGCCCTTACCGAGCACAAGGAGGTCGCCGCTGGTACTCAGACTGCTTGTCTGCGCGCTCGTCTGCGTTGAGGTTGTCGATTTCGTGTCACCTGACACCTTATTTCCGCTATATGCGCCGTCAGCGCTCGCGTCGAACTGATACCCCTCACGAAGGGTGTTCGTCGTATCCGACGTCTTGTTAGTATTGTTGTACGCAGTGATATTGACGTTGTTCGCACTGTCGATAGCAACCCCACCTTTGCCAGCATCGATGGACGAACCATTGATATTGACATCACCCTTTCCGGTGGTTACGACAACCTGATTTCCTGCAATGGTCGAACCGACGCCGGTCGTTGTGGACGTCGAATGCGTCGTAGTCTTCTGTTCGAGGCCGAACCCGATACCGACCGAGGCGTTGGCGGAATCCGTCGTGGCTTCGGTGTACAGCCCTGTGGCGGTCTTGCTCGAAGTACTGGAGTTCTTCAGCTCGAGTACGCCGACGTTCACATTGCCGCGCTCGGCATTGAGGACGGTGGTTCCCCCCGTCGCCACTTCGGCACCCTTGAGATTGACGTCCTGCCCCGCTTGAAGCACGGCGTTGCCGCCCGCCACCACGCCGCCGCCATGAGCGGTCTGAGTCTGACTCGTTGTGTAGTTGCCGGCGATCGACGAATAGCTGTCCTTGGTGAGCGCTAGAGATTGAACATTTACGTTGTTACCGGCGATCAGGGCCGCATCCTTTCCGGCCGTGACCCAGCCACCGTTGACAGTTACGTCATGCGCCGCCTTGAGGATCGCTGTACTACCGGCTTCGATGGTCGCCGTTCGCTGGGCGACATCGATCCCATTGGTTGCATTTCCGAGGCGCGTGACGAGCGTCGAATTGACGACATCACCCCCGGCATTCAGCATGACATTCCAACCGGAAATGTTTCCGCTGAGGTTCTCTATGTTTCCGGTGGTGCTGACGTTCACGCCGTTTCGCGCGAGGATGTCACCGCCGATGTTCTGTACACTTCCCGCCTGGATGTTGACGTTATAGCCGGACAAGGTCGAGCCGGCTCCGACGTTGACAGAAGCACGGGTCGCATCGCTCAGATACACGACCGGCACCACCACCTTTTGACCCTGCACCTCCTCCTCGACCAGCCAGACGATGTCGCTCTTGAGTGAAGCGACCTGATCCGAGGTCAGAGCCTTGCCGTAGCCCAGGTTCAGCGCCTTGGCTTCGACTGCCGCGTTGTCGAACAGCACCTTGTCCATATCTCCCGCGTAGCCGTACCCTTCGAGCACGCTGCGGCCGGTCTGTGCCTGGATCTGCTGCTGGATCAGGTAGTCCTCGTAGTTGTTGTCGCCGAGGCGGCGAATCTGCTGGTCGGGATTGAGTCCCAACAGCTTGACCAGGTAGTCGGAACCGAGCGCAAGGCTGTCGATTCCAAACAGCGGATTGGCCTCGATCAGCGGCGCTGTGTTCGAGGCAAGGCTCGGAACGAACCGCCCATTCGGCGAGGTTGGAAGAGCAACCTGCGCGCCGTTAACATTGAGCGTCGTCGCACCTCCGCGCGCGCCGGGTACACCGGCGGGGGTAACGGAAATTGCGCCGGTTTGAGTGGCCGCGCCTGGCAGCGTCACCGTAAATGGTGACGCCTGCCCATTGAACCCGTTCACGACGGACCCGGCGCTGATGTTCAGATTGCCGCCCGCCAGGATCTTCCCCGTAAAGGCATTGTTGCCCGGGCGAATCGGCGTAAAGACCGTATTGTGCAAATAGGTTCCGTCGAAGGTGAGATCGTTCGGGATCGCCCCACAGCTCGTGGGCAAGTCGGTGATCCCCGTATTGAACCGGCATGTGTAGGTGTTGGTGTCCTGCTGGACGGCATCGCGCTGTCCGAACTGCAGCGAGGTGTTCTGAACCGTGCTCCCCGGATTCGCGCTCTGGATGTTCACGTCGCCCACGCCGGAAATGGTTCCGACATTGCTGACGCTCTGGAAATTGCTGATCTGCAGATTGCCGCCGGCGCGAATGGTCGGTGTAGGGACCGAGGCTGGCGAAAAGCCTGTCGCGAAATCCTGGTTCTGGACGTTCGATTGCTGACTGTCGAGGTACGCCTGCGTGCTGCCGCCGAGCTGATTGAACCAGTAGTAGGTGCCCCCGCCTATGGTAACGGAGGTTTTGTCAGAACTGCCGTTGGCTCCGACCGTCACGAAGCCCAGATCGCCGCCCTTCACAATAGAGTTGTTGCCATCGGTGACCCAAACGAGCTCGGAATCGGGCACCATGCTCATCGTATTGCGCAGCACGCCATTGCCCAGATCGATCTTCAGGTCACCGCCCGACTCGATCGTGCCGTAGTTGGTCAGCGTCCCGCCGTTCAGGTTCGTAATGTTGAGACTGCGATTGGCCGAAATCGTCGCCGTGTTGCCCCGGTTGGCCGGGATGCCCGGATCACTGCCGTTGCCGAACCCGTTGCCGAAAGTCAGATCGAGGGTGTCGCCGAGAATCTGTCCCTGGTTGTCGGATGGGACGAAGCCCCCGATCCCGCCGGACACGACTTTGATGAGACCGGCCGAGCCGATTACACCGCCCACCAGGTTCTCAAAGAACGTGGCGTTAAGATTCAGGTTGGAGGAGTCGTAGAGGAACCCGGAGTTGACCAGTGTCGGCGTGTTGATCGTGATTCCACCTTGTCCATTGGCGTCCGTGAAGCCCAGAATCCGGCCGGTCGCATTGTTCCCCAGGTAGCCGACATTGAGCACCGACCCCGGGCCGACGCCTTGGATCGTTCCATTGTTCACCAGAGTGCCGGCATTAAAATTCAGGGCGCCGCCGTAGAGGCCGGCGTTCGCCGACGCAGGGGCATCCACCAAGATGGTGCCGGCCTGAAGGCCCGCGGTGCCAATCTGGACGGCCCGGCTGCCATACACGATTCCGGTCGAACGGTTGGCGAAGAACAGCTGCGTCGGGCTGTTGGAAGCCAGTGAGACGGTGCCACCGACGATCGTTCCAGAATTATCGATCTTATCGGCCGCGTTTATGGAGAGCAGTCCGGCGGCTTGCAGAACGTTACTCTGGCCCAGGAAAAAGGCAGCCGGCTGAATGATTGCCAGGTCGCCGCCGCTGAAGGCGCTTGCGTCACTGGCAAGGCCGACGCTACCGATGCGCGCCGTCAGCGCAACAACCCCCGCTCCGCCCTGAGCACCGACGAGTTGCACTCCAGGCGCTCCCATGGTGAGCCCTGTCACAGGGTCGACAAAGAAGCCGGCGCCCACACTGTCGCCCGTCAACCGCAAGTCGCCCTTGGAATACCACTGCCCTCCTGCAATGCTTATTGAGCCGCCGTCAGCCGCTGTGGCAGTGAGATTGCCGCCCGCGTAGCGAAGATCGCCCGCCGTCGTGGCTGAGCCGGTCTGACCGCGGTCGTTGATGGATGATCCGGTAATGGTCAGATCACGCCCTGCCTGCAGATCGCCAGTGCCGAGGTCGGCCCTACCCGTATAGGCGATCGTGAGATCACGGCCGGCCCCGATGAGCGGGTTCGATGTTGCATCGGGATCTCTCTGTTGGGTAAGTGCAGTCGGAGCCAGAGACAGATCTCCCGCCGACCAGATCGTGCCGCTGTTGGTGATTGTGGCTGCTTTGATTGCGGCTGTGCCGCTAGAACTGGTGGATCCGATGATGACCGCGTTCTTGCCAGTGTTCTGCAGCGTGGCACTACGTACATCCAGATCCGTGGTCGCCTGGATCGCGTTGGTATTGGATGTGTCGGTCGTACTTACGGTGACCGTTCCGCCAGCAATCGTGCCGTCATTCGCAAGGGCGCTGCCGGAGGCGGACTTCGCGCCGGAATCACCGATCGACAGTGCTTTCGTCGCGAAAATCGTTCCGGTGGATGTGTTGTGGAAAGTCGTTGGCGTCGTTTGCGTGTTGCCGGTAGAGACTACGTTTACGGAGTCACCTTGCAACACTCCGGCGTTGTCGATACCCCCAGCACTTCCGCGCCCAACCGTAGCCGACAGGGCACCGGCAGCCGCGACGACTCCCGACGAATCGACTTGCAAGCGGCTCGAGTCGAGCGTTGCGTCAGCGGCGGAATACACCTTGCCGCCGGTGATCGACAGCAGACCTGCCGTGGCAAGATTCACAGAATCGCCTGTTGTACCGCTTCCGTACAGAGTCGAGCTGCCACCCAATCCAATACTCGCAGCGTTGAGGAACAACTGCGAAGCCGTCCAGTAGCCACCGCCCAGATCCAAGGCGCCGAGGCTCGTTGCGGTTAGCGCGCCACCCTGAGTGAACCGAAGGTCCCCTGCACCACCTGCGTCCGTCAGCGCGCCCCCGGAATTTAACAACAGATTGCGCAGTGCGCCGATCGAGCCGACACCCAGATCAAGCGCTCCCGTAGCGCCGACACTCAGATCCCGCCCGCCATAGAGATAGGTACCCGAATCCGCAAGTTGAATCAGGACGTCCGTGCCATTGACATTGAAATCGCGCGCCGCACTGGCTGCGCCATGCAACTCGATGCGCCCGTTGGCGTTGATGTCCAGGTCATCGGCGAGCGCGGCGAGGTTGCCCGCGATTCGCACGCCGGCACCCTGCTCGTTCACGAGCAACCGGATGCGATCGGCGTACATTCCACCGAGCAAACTCGAGTCGATTGCGAATTCCGGCACGGGGCCCGTACCGGCGATTGCCGAGCCCGTTCGTGTCGCGTAATCGAAGCGGTTAGCACCTGCGAGAATCTGCAGGTCGCCCGGGATTCCGTGAGCCTGGCTGCCGACGAAGACATTGCCAGCCACGGCAACGCTGCGAGCAAGGAGGTCCAAAGTGGACTGACGCGTCGCGTCCAGGCCGTTCGGGCCAATGGCAAGCTGGCCACCCGTGATGGTGAAGCCAGCAAGCGCCCCATTGGGATTCAGTGTAGGCAGTCCCGTCGCCAGCGTGACACGCGGTGTATTGACGAACCCACAGCCGTTGCACGTGATGCCGTACGGATTCGCGATAACGAGCTCCGCAGCAGGCCCCAGGATTTCCTGGTATCCGGCGAGCAAGGAGGGATTCGCGGAAGTGACCTCGTTCAGAATCAGGCTGGCGGAGCGCCCGCCCGCGAGATTTCCGTTGGCCGCGACTCCACCTCCGATCACTGAGACTGCGTTGACTGAGCTGTTATTGAGCACGAGCCCGCCCGTGTCAACGTTGTAACTGGTAAAGAGATTGTGGGAAACGCCCGCGGAATTCGGCGCCGCGATATTCGCGACAGGCGTGCCATTCGCACTCTTGGAAATAATTGTCTTCCCATCCGCCGGAACCGGCGTGACGGGCGCAGTCTGCGCAGCGGCGTACTGAGTACCCAGCGCCAGTTGCAGAGAAATGATAGTCAGGAGGACACGCGCGCACAGGCACGCGAAGAATGAAGTCAATTTCATGTTTGCAAACCCTTTGGAAGCGGCAGCGTCAAAAACTGGCCGCGAAACGCGCAAAGAAATAATGATCGGCGGGCAGATTGCTCGATCGACGCCCGGCTTCCGACCACGACAGCTCCAGCACATCTCTTGCGAACGAGACGCTCGCACCCAAGGTCCGACCTGACAGATAGCTGCCTGGAACGTCGTTGTGTGACCAGATCTTGCCGAAGTCGCCACCCACAAATGGGCGAATGTTGAGCGGTGTCGTATTACCTGCCCCGAATACGAGAGGAAACCCGAGTTCGTTTCGCCAGGTCAGGCCGCGATCACCATAGAGATTCACTTGGCGATAGCCGCGAACCGCGAACGGCCCGGCAATCGCAAGCTGCTCGCTCGGATACAGAACTTCGTTGCTCCACTGTCCGGCGAGCGTGCTGGAGAGGTGGATCCGGATTCCAAATGGCGCAAAGCCGCGGCTCACGCCCGCATCCGCGTTGGTCCGCAGGAAGTTGCTGTGGGGCGCGTTGCCAGGCAGATTGCCGGGATCGCGCAACGCTCCGAACCAACTCACGCCGCGCGAAATCCCGCCGTTGAATGTCCACAATGTCATCCCGTGCACCACGCTCAAGTTGGCCTTGAGATCGGCGAGCGTCAGTACGCGGCTGCCCGTGGCGACGAGTTGTCCGGCGACGAAGTTCTCTGTGTCTCGCCGTGTGAGGTCGGCATAGATCGTGAGCTTTGCGCTCTGGTCCCGGTACGCCACGCGGTCGAAACGCAACGTCTCACTTCGACTCGTTCCAGACGTGACGAAGTTACGGGTAATCCCGTGCACGAGGCTGTCATATGCTGTTTCGGTGTACATCAAGCTGCCGGTCCACCAGCCGTAAGGAACCGAATAGCTCGCTGCCGTAGCACGGCTCATTGCAGGCCCCTCCCCCGGGTGATCGAGATTCCGGGTGAAGGAGACGAGCAGTCCGTCGTTGATTCTCAGCGGATTGTCTAGCGCCAGGGTCGCCGTACCTTGCCAAAGACCCGTTGCCGTGGTGCCGGTGTTTTCGGATGAGAACGCGCCAGTCACGCGGCGGCTCGGTGAGTTGATGACGGCGAGCACGGACGAGCCCGGAGTTGAGCCCGGGCGGATGTCGAGCTTCGCATTGTTGGAAGACAGGCGGTTGAGCTGGTCGATGCCTTGCTCAGCGTCACGCAGGTTGAAGACCTCTCCCACCGACTTCGGGAATGCGGTGCCTGCGGATGCACTGCCCTTCGGCTCGACTTCAACGCGCTCGACCCTGCCCTCGATGACCACGATTCTCAATCGGCCATCCGTGGCGTTCTGCGCGGGAACGTAGGCACGGGTTGTGACGTATCCTTTTGAAACGTATATGTCTGTGATACGCCGAAGCAACGCATTGATCTCGATGACGCCGAGGCAGTGACCCACCACGCTTTGTTGGAGCTTGGCGATCTGCTCTTTGGACAGCAGGTGCACGCCAACAAGTTCGAGCGAATTGGTGTCTACGCACTTGCCTTGCGGAGAGACGCCCATCGCGTCTCCCGCGGACTGAGGCAAAGACTCCCCGCTCGGAAGTTGCTGTGAACGATCGCGATCGCGTTGCCGCGCATCCTGTAGTTCCTGTTGCTGACGCAACAGTTGCTCGCCCTGGCGAGCCGCGCCCTGCAAGTCACCCGGAGTGACACTCTGAGCTCTGATCGCCAACGGCAGACTGCAGCCCGCCAGCGCAGCCACAACGGCCGCTGCGCGAATTCCACCCAACATGGTTTCTCCCTCACCTCAAGACCTTGGTCTTATGCACGTCCTTGTCAGGACGAAAACTAACTCCGTGCCATAAAGCAACGGCCGTGCCAATTGACGAGGTCTATACGAATCAATCGGTTACTACTGCGGAGAGTTTGCGGGCCGCAACCCACAACGACGTCGCCGCCGCCCGCTGCGGCCCGCCGCAGTACTTTGCGGCTCAAAGCAACTCGTTGCGGCCCGCCACGCGTGAGGACGTGAGAGTCCCATCCGGGGCCAGGGACCGTCCCTCTGTTACCGGGAGCGCTGTGGAACAGATTCCGCGTCGATTGGACCGAACACTGATGAGGAGTTGCCGGCGCCCGCATGCGCGCCTCGTCGATACTCCGCCTTCCCCGCCGCAGCCCGTTGCGGCGCTCGCAGCGGGCTGCGGGGTGCCTTCGCGGATTGCGGCATCACCGTTCCAGTCCTTGGGATAACCAATTGATTTACATTGAGAAACATTTTTGGCATGGCCGTTGCTTTAAGGAACTCGTGCCAGCCGTTGCTTCAGGCGACGCGCGGACTCAAACCAACTTTTCCAGGAGTAGTGACATGACCTCGAAGACTGCGATCCTTGCCGCCGCCGTGGGCAGCCTGTTTGTTCTCGCCGGACCCGCGTTCTCGGCGGACGATTCATCATCGGAAAAATGCTACGGAGTAGCGAAGGCTGCCAAGAACGATTGCGCCGGTGGTGCACATGCGTGTGCCGGACAGAGCTCGAAGGACGGAAGCGCAAAGGAATTTGTGAAGCTGCCCAAAGGCACCTGTGAGCGACTGGTGGGTGGCAGCCTGACCCCGGGCAAGTAACCTTCCTCCCGAGCACGAACGTGAGTACGCGTTTCCCTTTCCCGACCGCAGCGGAATTGCCGCTGCGTGCCGGTATCGGTCTTCGCGCGCAACATCACGCCGACATCGTTGCGCACAGACCGGCGGTGGGCTGGTTCGAGGCCCACAGCGAAAACTACTTCGCCGCCGGGGGCGCGCAACGTTCCTATCTGACCAGGATCAGGGCGGATTACGCCCTGAGCCTGCACGGCGTCGGACTTTCGATAGGTTCGACGGACCCGCTGAACCGGGATCACCTGGAGCAGATCGTCCGGCTCGTGCGGGATTTCGAGCCGATGCTCATTTCCGAGCATCTGTCCTGGAGTTCGATTGGCGGTCGCTTCTCAAACGACCTGCTTCCGTTGCCCTATACCGAAGAAGCGCTGCGCCACATGGTCACACGCGTACGCGACGTGCAAGACGCGCTGGGCCGCCAGATTCTGATCGAGAATGTCTCGAGCTATCTGCAATTCACTTGCTCACACATGCCCGAATGGGAATTCCTGAATTCGCTCGCCGAGGAATCTGGCTGCGGGATCCTCCTCGACGTGAATAACGTCTATGTCAGTGCTTGCAATCATGGCTTTGATGCGAGCGCATATCTGCAGGCATTACCTCGCTCCGCCGTCAAAGAAATTCATCTTGCCGGTCATACGGTGAGACGCATTGGGGAACACGAGATCCGCATCGACACCCACAACACACACGTGTGTGATGCGGTGTGGGATTTGTATGCCCTCGCAACGAAGCGATTCCTCGGGGTGCCTACACTCATCGAGTGGGACGCAGACATTCCAGCACTTGGCGTACTGGTTGCCGAGGCTCACAAGGCCGACGACATCGCGGGGGTGGAACGTGCTGCCGCTGCGTGAATTGCAACAGCGCTTCGACAGTGCGCTCTTCGATGGTGCCTCGGATACAGCGGCACCATGGATACGCGGCTGCGAGAGCGATTCGGCCGACGGCGCATCCATCGACGCTCACGCGCGAATCGCGATCTACCGTAACAACCTTCGCGAGGGCTTTCGCAAGGCACTGGCGTTGGAGTTTCCGGTCATCGAGCGGCTCGTGGGCGAGGACTACTTCCATCAGCTGGCGCTCGCGTTCCTCGCAGAATATCCATCGCGTGCCGGAGACCTGCACCCGATTGGCGAGCCGTTCGCTCGTTTCCTGCAAAGTCGATTCGAGGATACGCCCTACGCGTACATGACAGATGTGGCGACTCTCGAATGGGCCTATCAACAATCGGCGATCGCAGCCGACGCTCCGCTTTTCGATGTCGCGAGCCTTCGCGACATCCCACCGGAAGCCTACGGGCAACTACGTTTTTCCCTGCATCCCGCCTGTGGGCTGGTGCGATCCCCCTACCCTGTTGTACGGATCTGGGCTGTGAACCAACCCGAGGCGCCCGGCGACGAAGTCGTCGATCTGTCGAGCGGCGCCGACTTCGTGCTTATCCGCCGTGCCGCGGAGGGCGTGGAAATGCGGCGCATCGCCGCAGCCGAATTTGCAATCCTGCATGCATTCTCCCAGTGGGCCCTTCTTGCCGATGCACTCGAGCAAGCACGCGCCCTAGACCCTCATTTCGATTTAGGTGAGGCGCTGCGCCGCTTCATCAGTCTCGGTGTGCTCGCTGCAGCACACATCACCCACTCAACGTCTCCCGGAGTAACCCCGCCATGAACTTCCTGCTGAACCTGACCGCCGCACATGCCGCGCTCGGCCGGCTCCTCGATCACTTCCGCTCGCTGCTGCTCCTGGCCACCCGCTTTTACGTGGGCTGGCAGTTCTGGAAGTCGGGCTGGTTGAAGGTAACCTCCTGGAGCACCACCCTTGACCTGTTCAGGACCGAATATCACGTCCCTGTGCTGCCTCCCGAAATCGCGGCCGTGACCGGCGCTTCCGGCGAACTGTTTTTTCCGGCACTCTTGTTTCTGGGCCTTTTTGGCCGTGTGGGGGCACTCGGGGCCTTTTTCGTGAACGCAATGGCCGTCATCTCGTATCGCCAGGTGCTCCTTGCGGAAGGGTCGGAGGCCGCCCTCGCACAGCACATCTTATGGGGTTTCACGCTCCTCGTTCTCTCGGTCTTCGGCCCCGGGGGCATATCGGTCGATGCCTGGCTGCAACGCCGGAATGCCGCGCGTTGCCGCCCATTCAGCCCTGCCGTACCAGCCTGAGCCGGTGTAGGCTGAACAGCCAGGGGTGGCACGAAAGACATGGCGGACTTTGAAGCACTGAAGCTGTTACGAGCGCTCGATGAAGGGGTCGCCTCGAAATCCGGCGCCTCCTTCTTTCCGCACCTGGTCAGCTCACTCGCGCAGACGTTGAACGCGACATGCGCATTTGTATCCGAGATATCGACCGAGACATACGAAGCGCGGGCGCTCGCCTATTGGTGCGAAGGGAAGTATCGCGACCCGTTCGTGTACGGTCTATCCGGTACGCCGTGCGAATGCGTGTTGGACAACGAGATCGTCGCCTTCCCGCGCAACATCTCGGAGATGTTTCCGGCCGACCGCAAATGGTTCAACAGCATCGGTGCCCAGAGTTTCCTCGCCATACCTTTGTCTGACGAAGAGGGTAAGGTTCAAGGTCATCTGGCCGTCCTCGACCGGCGCGAGCGTGATTGGGGCGAGGTTGACTTCGAGATACTCAGGATCTTCTCGGTGCGGGCCGGCGCCGAGCTCGGCAGGCGCGTCTACGAACGCCGGCTGGAAGCGATCAACCTGGCCCTCCAGAAAGCCAACGCCCAACTGCGGCGCGAGGTCACGCAGCGCCTGCAGACCGAGGACGAGCTGGCAACGAGCAAGGGGCATTCCGAGCACGTTGCCGAGCTCATACGCGTACTCAACTCGGGGATCACCTCCCATACGGGAACAGAGTTCTTCCGGGATCTCGTCCGGTCGCTCGCACAAGCCCTGAATGCCGCGACCGTGTTTATTTCAAAAATTGATGTGGCCCGGTACGAGGCCGATATTCTCGCCATGTGGGCCGGCGGGGCCTTTGCACCCACGAGCCGCTTCAATCTGTCGGCAACGCCCTGCGAATCCGTGTTAGATGGGCAGATCGCCGCCTATCCGCGCCGCGTGGCGCAGCTTTTCCCTGCCGCCGCCGCGACGCTGGAACAGCTCGGCACCCAGAGCTTCCTCGCCATCCCCATCATGGATGACATCGCGGGTGTCATCGGTCACATCGCGGTGCAGGACACGCGCGAGCGCGAATGGAATGAAACCGATTTCGGAATCCTGCGGCTGTTTGCAAATCGGGCCGCGGCCGAGCTGAAACGCAGCGATCACGAGCATCGCCTGGAAAATACCAATGCGCAGTTTCAAAAGGCCAACGCGGCGCTGCGACGTGAGGTAGCCGCGCGCCTGGACATGGAAGAACAACTCGCGAAGGCAAAGCAGGCTGCCGAAGCGGCAAACCAGGCAAAGAGCAATTTCTTGGCGCACATGAGTCACGAGCTACGCACGCCGCTCAACGGCATCCTGGGATATGCGCAGCTGCTGGCTCGCGACCCCGCGCTCGCTCCAGAGCAACTCGAACGCGTCGCCATGATTGAAAGCTCGGGCGCGCATCTACTGACGCTCATCAACGATCTGCTCGATCTGGCGAAAATAGAAGCCGGGCGCTTGGACCTGCAACCGAGCCTCGTCGACCTTGCGCCACTGCTCAAACACGTAACCAACCTGATCTCGGTTCGCGCGGCCCAGGCGGGCTTGGCGTTTACATACCGTACGGCCGCAGATTTACCCAGTCAGATCCAGGGCGACGAACGCGCCATCCGGCAGGTGTTGCTCAACCTTCTGGCCAATGCCGTCAAGTTCACACCCCGGGGTAGCGTTATTTTTGACGTTTCGAGCACGGATACGTCTCCGGGTCACTGCCGGTTGCGGTTCGCGGTCGAGGACTCCGGTGCCGGCATCGCGCCGGAGGATCTGCAGCGAATCTTCGAGCCATTCGTACGCGCCACGGACGACCGACGGATCGAGGGAACGGGACTCGGTCTGCCCATCACGAAGCGCCTGGTGACTGCGATGGGAGGAACAATCGACGTCGAGAGTAACATCGGCGTCGGCAGCAAATTCACGGTAACACTGGAATTCGTCACCGGAGGGCGGGACAACGCGGATACGGGGTCCGAGCACCCCCTCCCCCGCATTACAGGGGAAGTAGGCACCGCATGGGCGATGGAATTGTACGATCTGGCCATGCAGGGCGACGTCAAGGAACTGGTGGCGCGCGCCGAGGCCGCAGCTGAAAATGATCCAGCCGGTGCGCCCGTCTATCAGGAGGTGCAACGGCTCGCGCGAAAATTCGATATGAAGACCATCCGCGGTGTTCTGCAGGATGTGAGACCGGATAACACATGAAAGAAGCCCGCGACCAAGCCTCGATTCTCGTCGTTGACGACACGCGCGCCAACATCGGATTCCTGCTCGAAACGCTGTCGCAGGCCGGATACCGGGTGCGGGTCGCACCGGACGGGGAGACCGCGCTCGAACAGATTCAATACTCTCTCCCGGATCTGGTGCTGCTGGATGTGATGATGCCCGGCATCGATGGTTTCGAGACGTGCCGGAGGATCCGCAAGCAGCCGCAGCTCTCGCAGCTGCCCGTGATCTTCATGACGGCCCTGTCGGATACGCAGGACAAGGTACGGGCATTTGCAGCAGGCGCCGACGACTACGTCACCAAACCTTTTCAGTCGGAAGAAGTGCTGGCCCGCGTACATACACATCTCGCGCGACGCATGCTCGAAGGAAAGCTCGAACAGGCCAATCGCGAGCTGGAATCCCGTGTCGTCGCGCGAACAGCGGAGCTGACGGCCGCACTGAGCGAGGTGGAGAGTCTCAAAAGCCGTCTTCAGCAGGAGAATCGGTATCTCAAGCAGGAGATCGCGGAAGCCGCGAATCTCGGCGAGATCATCGGTTCGAGCCCCGCCCTGCACTCAGCGCTGCACCAGGTCGCCGTCGTGGCACCGACGGACACGACTGTGTTGATCCACGGAGAAACCGGCACGGGCAAGGAGTTGATTGCCCGCGCGTTGCACGAGGGCAGTCCGCGCCGGGAGCGGCCGATGATCAAGCTGAATTGCAGCGCCATTTCCGCCGGTCTCGTTGAAAGCGAGCTGTTCGGTCACGTGAAGGGCGCGTTCACCGGCGCGACAGACCGTCGTGTCGGCCGCTTCGAGCTGGCCGACGGCGGGACAATCTTTCTGGACGAAGTCAGCGAGCTGCCCCTGGACACCCAGGCCAAGCTGCTGCGCGTGCTGCAGGAGCGGGAATTCGAGCCCGTCGGCAGCTCGAAGACCCTGAAAGTGGATGTCCGCGTAGTTGCCGCAACCAACCGCGACCTGGCCGCTGATTCCCGCTCGGGCCGCTTCCGCGCCGATCTCTTCTACCGGCTAAACGTGTTCCCCATCGAAGTGCCCCCGCTGCGGGAACGCGGCGAAGACATCGAAATGCTCGCAGAGCATTTCATGCGGCGCATGGCACGAAAGTTGGGAAAGCCGTTGCTGAATATCGAGCCCGAAACCCTTCGTTCACTCAAGTCCCATTCGTGGCCGGGTAACATTCGCGACCTGCAAAACACCATCGAACGCGCGGCGCTGCTGACTTCCGGGACGTCGCTGCGAATTGATTGGGATTTGGACCCGCGCCAGGGAGCGACAGCTGCTGGGAATGGCAGCGCGTCTCGGGCCGCACCCGAGGCCCCCGAGCGGGTAACTGCTGCGGAGCCGCAATCGATGCAGGCCATGGAACGCAGCCACATCATCGGCATCCTCCGGAAGACGCGTGGCGTGATCGAGGGTCCGAAGGGCGCCGCACGCCTCCTGAACATGAATGCGAGCACCACTCGTTTTCGAATGAAGAAGCTGGGGATCACCCGAGCTGACTATTCCGCGGACGGCGACGGCTGACACGGGCCGGCTCGCGCCCACGGCCCCGGGGCACCTGATACCCCGACAACTCCGGGGGCACCTGACTCCCCAGGGGCGCCCGACATCCCACCTGACTTCTGACACTCGGAGTTATCTCCGTAGCCGGCTGCGTCCGGCCACAACACGTTGTGGCGTCCGGCCTGCTTCTGTGGGCCCGCGCAAGCAATGAAACGACAGGCCGCACGGTCTCCTACAAGACAAAAGTCCTATTCCTCCGGCACTTAGCTTACTCAACACACAACACAGATGTCGTTGGCACGGGCGTTGCTTTATATCCGTCCGCAGGCGACGTGCACCGTCGCATCAACAACCTCAGAAGGAGTATGCAATGAAAAACGATTCGATTCTGAAAGCCGCCATCACCGGTGTGCTCGCGTTCTCGGGCCTGGTCGTCGCGAGCACCTCGCTCGCAGCCAACGACGGCAAGGAACAGTGCGCTGGTATAGCGAAGGCCGGACAAAACGACTGTGCCACCAGCACGAATGCCTGTCATGGGCATGCGACGGCCGACCAGACAGCCGAAGCCTGGATCTATCTGCCCAAAGGCACCTGCGATCGGATCGCCGGCGGACGTGTCGTCAACATCAAGGATCCAACCCCCAAGAAGTAATCAACACCGGCACCCTCGTACCCCGACGCGGACACGTCGGGGCACGTAGGAGCCGAACGGAGCAACAGTCGTGAACAGCAAACCCGACCCACGAGTGACCTTTGACCCGGATCTCACGCCGCGAGATGCCGAGGCCCTGAGGACCACTTGGCTACCCAGCAGCGCTCGTCGCGACTATCCCGTCGCGCACACCTACTGGCTGACACGCGCCTCGCGAGGAATTTCCTGGCATCGCTCGGGTCGCGCGCTGGTTCGGGAGCAACTTCGATGAAGCACTTTCAGAACACCTGGGCTGTGGTGCTTGCAGCCGGAGACGGAACGCGGCTGTCCACGCTGACTACCGACTCAGATGGCAACCCCGTCCCCAAGCAGTTCTGCTCGCTGAACGGGGGTGGATCGCTTCTTCACGAAGCGCTGCAGCGCGCAACACGTATCGTGCGCCGAGACCGGGTGTGCGCAATCGTAGCGGATCAACACCGGCCGTATTGGCGCATGGACTTGTGGGCACTCCCTGCCGGCAACGTAATCGTGCAGCCGAGCAATCGCGGAACTGCGCACGGCGTTCTGCTCGCGGTGCTGAGCATCCTGGAACGAGATCCACTCGCGCGCATCGTGTTCCTGCCCGCCGATCACTATGTAGCGGATGAAAGTGCATTGGCAGGCAGCCTGCGGGAAACCACAGCCCTGCTGAATCGCAACACGCAGGGATTGGTTCTGGTCGGTATCGAGCCCGACGAGCCGGATCCCGAGCTGGGCTACATCGTGCCGGGCAGGATGTTGGGAGACGGCTCATTTGCCGTCGAGCAATTCATTGAAAAGCCGCAGCCGAGAGTGGCCAGCGAACTGCTGTCCTCCGGTGCTTTGTGGAATAGCTTCATATTCGCTGCGAATGGAGCGTCGCTTCTCGGACTGCTTCGGCAGCGAATTGCCTCCAGCGTCGAAGACATCGCCACTGCACTTGCGCGCGACGACCGCTCGCGCGCGCTTGCACAGGCCTACGAACAGCTCGACTCGATCGATTTCTCGCGCGCCATCATGCAGGGAGCTGAAAACTCCCTGCGAGTCATCGCCGCTCCTCAGTGCGGTTGGACCGACCTAGGCACGCCAAAGCGCGTCGCCGATACGTTGCGCCGGCTCGATCGTCTCAGCGCAACGCCCGCTCCGACACAGACCGTGTACCGGTCACCCGCCCGCGTACCTGCATTCATCAACCTGGCCGCACAACACGCCCGCCTCGGGCTGTCCCAGTAGAGGAGAATTTCCGTGAGATCCCCGCTGCTATTTTGCACGTTCGCACTCTTCTCAGCTCACAGCGCGATGAGCGCTGACATCGTCAACCAACCAACACTGACACTTGAAGGCGCCAAGCGCGTCGCGGCTGCGGCCGTAGCGTATGCCAAGGCTCACGACGCGCCTGGCGCCTCTATTGCAGTGGTCGATGCCGGTGGGCACACGATATATGTGGAGCGTCTGGACGGCACGTTTTCCGCCGGATCTGACATATCAATCGGTAAGGCTCGTACCGCAGTCGTATTCAAACGACCCACTCGCGGCATTGAAGAGGGCATCAACAAGGGACGAACGGCGATGGTCGACGTAGCGGCGGTCACCTGGTTTACCCCGCTGCAGGGCGGCATCCCAATCACGGTCGGCAAACAGATTGTCGGCGGAGTGGGAGTAAGCGGCGCATCGAGCGCGCAACAAGACGAGGAAGTCGCGATTGCGGGAGCGGCAGCAATAGAGGACAACACAGCTGCGGCCGGTCCCAAGGTCGAGGTGACCCACGTACCGGCCGCCACCGTTGTGAAGTCGTTCTCAACAGGCACCCACGGGGCAACGCTCGCAAGCGGACCGGGTTTCACCGTCAACGCAAGTCGACGGGACGGTCCGGGCGAGGCTGAGCTGCACGTCACTGACACCGACATCTTCTACGTACTCGAAGGATCAGCCACGGTCGTTACCGGGGGGCAGATCGTTGGAGCTCACGAAGTGTCATCCAGGGAGGTGCGCGGGTCGGCGATCGAGGGCGGATCGACCAATCAGATCTCCAAGGGGGACGTACTCACGATTCCCGAAGGCGTGCCCCATTGGTTCAAGGTGGTTCAAACGCCATTTCGCTACTACGTCATCAAGTCGGTCAATGAGACAGCCGCGGGACGGCAGTCATGAGCTGGAACGTGAAGAGCAGCCTGTCGGTCACGGCGATGCTGGCTGGCGCATTGATCGCCGCCGGGGCAGCGGCGCCAGGGGCGGCGGCGGGGACGCCACAGGCTACGGCGGCGGCTGAGGCCGCGACGCATTCAATCGCCACCGCGAGCGAATCGGTCGACGCGCCCTTGGCCACGATCGATTTGACGACGGACTCCGGCGTGACGGCCGTCAGCGGAAACTGGCGCTACAGCGATGCAAAAATTATTGAGACGTCATTTCGTTCTCCCGACTCCGATGGGCAGCCCACCGGCGCACCACTGCAGACAAACGACATCGTCCCCCATGCCGGCATCGCAGAGTTTGACGACTCTCAGTGGCAATCCATCGGCGCGACCACTCTAAGCGCTCGTCGCGGGAGCGGCCGTGTCTCCTTCAACTGGTACCGCATCAACATCACAATTCCCGCGAAAGTGGGCGACTTCGATCCGACCGGATCGAGTGTATGGTTCGAAACTCGTCTCGACGACTATGCCGAAGTGTGGGTCGACGGTGAAATCGGACGCTCCTACGGGCAAATGGGCGGATCGGTCGTGGCTGGCTGGAACGCGGCGAATCGCCTGCTCGTCGGCCGCAACGTCAAGCCAGGCCAGCACATACAGCTGGCCGTCTTCGGCATGAACGGCCCGATCTCTGATGCACCAACCAATTACATCTACGTGCGTGAAGCCAAGCTGCACTTTCTCCCCGATGGAGAAGCGCCGGTCGCGGTTGAACCACACGAGGTGAACATACACGTGGAGCGCGATGACTCTCGAATTGATGCAATCGTTCCTCCCAATGCGAAGCTCTACAAGATCGCCGAAGGCTTTCAGTTCACCGAAGGACCTGTCTGGTTGCGGGACAAGCAGGCTCTGCTCTTCAGCGATCCGAATCACAACACGATTTATCAATACAGCGATGGCGCGCCCCTGAAGGTCTTCCGGGACAAAAGCGGCTACGACGCTGCCGACATCGCCGAGTACGGTCAGCCCGGATCCAACGGCCTGACCCTGGACAAGCAGGGGCGCCTGACCATCAACGAGCACGGCCGCCATCGTGTGACTCGCCTGGAGCGGGATGGCTCGCTGACCGTGCTTGCGGAGAGCTTCGAGGGCAAGCGCCTCAACAGCCCCAATGACCTGGTCTACAAGTCCGACGGCGCGCTGTACTTCACAGACCCGCCCTTTGGATTGCCGAAGTTATACGACGACCAGCGCAAGGAACTGCCTTACAGCGGCGTCTTCCGCTGGAAGTCGGGTCGTCTGCAATTGCTGACCAAGGACCTTAAAGGACCGAACGGAATTGTGTTCACCCCTGACGAGAAGTACCTGTATGTCAGCAATTGGGATCCGGCGGCCAAAACTGTCACGCGCTACGCGGTAAGGAATGACGGCACCGTGGGTCGGGGCGAGACGTTCATCGACCTCACCTCGAAAGTCCCCGGAGACGAAGCGCTCGACGGCATGAAGATGGACATACAGGGCAATCTGTATCTGTCCGCGCCGGGCGGCATTTGGATATTCGATGCTAAGGGAACACACCTCGGCACGATTACCGCGCCGAAGCCCGTTCACAACTTTGCCTGGGGCGGGGAAGACGGGAAAACGCTCTATCTGTGCGCACGCAGCGCCCTGTACAGAGTTCAGCTCATGATTCCGGGTATCCGACCATGAGCCTGCCACGATCACTTATCGCTCAGGCGCCGGACGCCCTTGGCCGCGAATGGCTCGTGACGAACGGGATCGGCGGATTCGCCTCCGGCACGATTGCTCAAGCCAACACGCGACGCTATCACGGCTTGTTGATCGCCTCTTTGAAGCCGCCGGTAGACAGGGTCGTGATGGTCGCTAAGGCCGACGTCACGATCGGCTATCGCGGACAGCAGTTCCAGCTGGGCTGCAATGAATTTGCCGATGGGACGATCGCGCCCCAAGGCTTTCTGCACTTGAGCGGCTTTCGCCTGGACGATCAAGTTCCAACCTGGACGTACGTTTGCTCGGATGCGGTGCTGGAACAGCGCTTGTGGATGGCGCAGGGTCGAAACACGACCTACGTAAGCTTCACGCTGCACGCAGCCAGCGAGGCCGTCGATTTCGAACTGAACCCGCTGTGCACTTATCGTGACTATCACAGCCACACGCAAGGTGGTTGGTCGATGGACGTGCGTAGTGAGGCAGGAGGGTGCCGCGTGACAGCCTTTCCCGGAGCACAACCCTATCGCCTGCTGCTCGATGCCGGCGAGTTCGTTGTGAACCCGGATTGGTACTGGCGCTTCCGCCATCGCGCCGAAGGCGAGCGGGGCCTGGATGAGACCGAGGACCTTCTTCATCCCGGGACATTTCGAGCTCGGCTCGAGCCGGGCCGGACCCTCACATTCATTGTCACAGCCGAGACGGAAGATCCCGAGTCAGCTGCCATAGCGGCCGAGCAAGACTCCGAGCGCAAGCGGTCGTTGTTTCAGGCAACACCGAACGATGCGCCCGAGTGGATCAGGCGACTCACGCTCGCGGCCGATCAATTCATAGTCAGCCGGGCCAGCTCGACCACCGGCGGCACCCTCTCGCTGACTGGCAAAACCGTGATTGCGGGTTATCCGTGGTTCAGCGATTGGGGCCGCGACACCATGATTGCGCTGCCGGGATTAGCCATCGCGACCGGTCGAACCGCTGACGCGGCCTCGATCTTGCGTACCTTCGCGCAGCATACGAGCCAAGGAATGCTACCGAACCGGTTTCCTGACGGCGGAGAATCTCCCGAGTACAACACCGTCGATGCTGGCCTCTGGTACTTTCACGCCGTCGCAACGTACCTCGAAGCAACCCACGATCAAACTTTCCTCCAGGACGTCTATCCGACTCTGAAGGAGATCATCGACTGGCATCAGCGCGGTACGCGCTACTCAATCCATGTAGATCCAACGGACGGCCTGCTTCACGCGGGCGAAGCCGGCGTTCAACTCACCTGGATGGACGCCAAGATTGGCGATTGGGTCGTTACACCCCGCATCGGCAAACCCGTCGAGATCAATGCCCTGTGGCACTTCGCGCTGGCTCGAATGGCCGAATGGGCGCACGCGCAGAAGGACAAACCGGCTGCGAACCATTACGCGGAAGCCGCCAATCGTGTCGCAGCAACGTTCTCTGACACGTTCTGGTTTGAAGAAGGCGGATACCTGTACGACGTCGTGGATGGTCCCGATGACCCAGTGAACGTCCAGGGGCGCCACGTGGACGCGAGCATTCGCCCCAATCAGATTTTCGCGGTTTCACTGGGTACCGAGTTGTTGGGCCCCCACCGCGCACGCGCGGTCGTCGAAACCTGCTCGCGGGAGCTGTTGACTCCCGTCGGCCTGCGAAGCCTATCGCCTCGCGATCCGCGGTATGCCGGCGTGTACTCGGGTAGTCCCGGCGCTCGCGATTCGGTCTATCACCAAGGCACGGTCTGGAGCTGGCTGCTCGGGCCATTTGCACTCGCCCACTACCGCGTGCACCAAAACGCGCAACACGCCAACGCGTTGCTGGCCGGGCTAGCCGCGCATCTCGACGACGCCTGCCTGGGCTCGGTGAGTGAAATTCTGGATGGCGATGCCCCACACCGACCTCGCGGCTGTTTCGCCCAAGCCTGGAGCGTGTCCGAAACGCTTCGCGCCTGGCACTCACTGAGGAAATTGACATGACGAAGAAGACTGCCGAACAACTGCGACTCGATGCGCAGTTCCCCGAGGGCGAAGGCTGGAAGAAATGGGGCCCGTACCTGTCCGAACGCCAATGGGGAACCGTGCGCGAAGACTACAGTCCGCATGGAAACGCGTGGGACTACTTCCCACATGATCATGCCCGCAGTCGCGCATATCGGTGGGGTGAGGACGGCATCGCAGGCATATCCGACTCCCAACAGCGTCTGTGCTTGTCCCTTGCGATGTGGAATACACACGATCCTATTCTGAAGGAGCGCCTGTTCGGACTCACCAATGGTGAGGGCAATCATGGTGAGGACGTCAAGGAGCTCTACTATTACCTCGACGCCACGCCGAGTCACTCCTACTTGAAGATGCTCTACAAGTATCCACAGCGTGAGTATCCCTACGGCCACCTCGTCGAAGAAAATCGCCGTCGCGGGATCGGGCAGCCCGAGTATGAACTGATCGACAGCGGCCTGTTCGACGACAACCGTTACTTCGATGTATACATCGAATACGCGCAAGCCGGCCTAGACGACATTCTGATGCGAATCACCGTCAGGAACCGCGGTCCTGAGCCAGCGCCCATCCACTTGCTGCCCCAACTCTGGTTCCGCAACACGTGGAGTTGGAAGCCCAATCGGCGTAAACCGATGATGAGCCTGTCGGAGCCCTCCGCGATACGGGCCGAGCATTCGAAGCTTGGAACGTACTTCCTGTACGCCGACGTAAAACCGGCCGACGTTCTGTTCTGTGACAACGAATCCAACGCGCCCAAGTTGTGGAACGAATCATCCCGATCCGGCTTCTGGAAGGATGCGTTTCACGAGCGCGTTGTCAACGGTCGGGCAGATGTAGTCAATCCCGATCACACCGGCACAAAAGCCGCCGTCTGGTACTCGATGCGGGTTCCCGCCGGTGGCAGCTCGCAGATTCAGCTGCGGCTGACCAAGCGAGCCTCTGCGGCGCCGTTTGCGGACTTCGGCGCGCTGTTCGACGCGCGCATTCGCGAGGCCGACGAGTTCTACGCAAGCTTGCAACACGGAATTGAGAGCGCGGATGCGCGTTCCGTGCAGAGGCAGGCGTTCGCCGGAATGATCTGGAGCAAACAGTTTTTCTACTTCGATATCCCCGAATGGCTCAAAGGTGATCCCACTCAACCGAGCCCGCCCGCGGGGCGCAGGCACGGCCGCAATCGCGAATGGGGCCATCTCAACAACGCGGACATCATTTCGATGCCCGACAAGTGGGAATACCCGTGGTACGCCGCCTGGGACCTGGCTTTCCACTGCGTACCGTTGGCGCACCTCGACTCCCGGTTCGCGAAGGAGCAGCTCATTCTGCTCACGCGTGAATGGTACATGCATCCGAACGGACAGATGCCCGCCTACGAATGGGCCTTCGGGGATGTGAATCCGCCTGTACATGCCTGGGCCGCCTGGCGCGTCTTTCAGATCGACCGCAAGCAGCGCGGCGACGGTGGGGACCTCGAGTTCCTGGAGCGGATCCTGCACAAGCTGATGCTCAACTTCACCTGGTGGGTGAACCGCAAGGACGCCGAAGGCCGCAACGTCTTCCAGGGCGGCTTCCTGGGGCTGGACAACATCGGCGTGTTCGACCGCAGCAGTCAGTTGCCCACCGGCGGGCACATCGACCAGGCCGACGGCACGAGCTGGATGGCGATGTATGCGCTCAACCTGATGCGAATCGCACTCGAGCTTGCGCAACACAACCGCGTGTATGAAGACATTGCAACCAAGTTCTTCGAGCATTTCCTGCACATCGCGGAAGCGATGAGCCACATCGGCGGCGAGAACGGCGACGGCGTCGGGCTCTGGGATGACGAGGACAAGTTCTTCTACGACGTACTGCATCTGCCCGACGGGCGAATGCAGTCACTGCGGATCCGCTCAATGGTCGGGCTCATCCCTCTATTTGCCGTGGAGACGCTGGAACCGGAATTGCTCGCGAAGGTCCCCGAGTTCAACCGCCGGCTCCAGTGGTTCCTGAAAGCCCGACCGGACCTCGCCTCGCTCGTGTCGCACTGGAATGAAGAAGGCCGCGGTCATCGCCGGCTACTGTCTCTCTTGCGTGGTCATCGGATGAAACGGCTGCTGAAACGGATGCTGGACGAGACGGAGTTCCTGTCTCCCTTCGGCGTGCGCGCGCTGTCCCGGGTTCACGAAAGCGATCCGTATATCTACCGTCACAACGGCATGGACCTGTCCGTGCGCTATCAGCCTGCTGAATCAGACAGCGGTCTGTTTGGAGGCAACTCCAACTGGCGCGGGCCGATCTGGTTTCCGGTCAATTTTCTGCTCATTGAGTCGCTGCAGAAGTTTCATCACTACTACGGCGATGACTTCAAGGTGGAGTGTCCGACCGGTTCGGGCCACTTCATGACCCTGAACGAGGCCGCTAACGAGATCGCCACCCGGCTGACCCGGATCTTTCTGGCCGATGAGAACGGATGGCGACCGGAGTTTGGCCACCATCCGCGGATGCAAACCGATCCGCACTTCCGCGATCACGTCCTGTTTTACGAATACTTTCACGGCGACTCCGGTCGCGGTGTCGGAGCTTCACATCAGACCGGGTGGACCGGACTGGTCGCGAAGCTGTTGATGCCCCGCTACGCCCACACCGAACTCAAATCCTGACCTCTCACCTTCCAGGAGAACCTTAATGAACGCGCCCGTCCGCTACGCTCATCTTCCCGAACCCGTCATGCCCCGCTGCCCTCCGCAGAAACTACTGCTTGGGCAGAAGGCCCTCGTCACGGGTGCCAGCTCCGGAATCGGCCGCGCCATCGCTGTCTCGCTCGGGGATGCCGGGGCAGACGTCGTCATCAACTACGTCTCCGGTGAGGAAAAGGCGCAGGCACTTGCGGAAGAGATCCGCGCCAAGGGATCGCGGGCCATGGCGATCCGTGCGGATGTGTCTGACGAGGGACAGGTATCGGCGATGTTTCGGGAGATGATTTCGGAATTCGGCACCATTGACATCCTCGTCAACAATGCCGGCCTGCAACAGGACGCCCCGTTCCACGAACTGACGCTCGCGCAGTGGAACCGCGTACTTGGGGTCAACCTCACCGGCCAGTTCCTTTGCTCCCGCGAAGCCGTTCGGGAATTCAGACGCCGCGGCGTCAACCCCGAAGTTTCATGCTCCGCGGGAAAGATCTTGTGCATCAGCTCGGTACATGAAGTCATACCCTGGGCGGGCCATGTCAACTACGCAGCGTCCAAGGGCGGCGTCATGTTGATGATGAAGAGCCTCGCACAGGAAGTGGCCCCGTACCGCATCCGGGTCAACTCGATCTGCCCGGGCGCGATCCGCACACCGATCAACATGGCAGCGTGGGATACACCGAGCGCGTACCAGGAGTTGATGAAGCTCATCCCGTACAAGCGCATCGGCGAGGCCGAGGAAATCGGACGAGCCTCAGTGTGGCTGGCCTCGGACTACGCTGACTACGTGCATGGCATCAGCCTGTTCGTCGACGGCGGCATGACGCTGTACCCCGGATTCGAGACGGGAGGCTGATCATGACTGCCCGTGAAGCATTGCGCAGCCATTGGCCGGAGTACCTCATCGAAGGGTGGGCACTCGGTACGTTCATGATCGCGGCAGGCGTCGTGGCGACCCTGCTCGGATCTCCGGCGTCACGCGTAGGCATGGCCATCACTGATCCCATGCTTCGCAACATCGCGGCGGGCATTGCAATGGGCCTCACAGCGATCGCGTTGATCCACTCGCCATGGGGCAAACGCTCGGGAGCCCACATGAATCCCGCCGTGACCCTGACCTTCCTACGGTTGGGAAAGACCCACGGCTGGGACGCTGTCTTCTTCATCGCCGCCCAGACCTTGGGCGGCACGGTGGGAGTTCTCATCGTGGCCGCCCTGTTTGGATCGGCATTTACCGATGCCCCCGTGAACTACGCCGCGACCATGCCCGGAGCGGGCGGGCCGTGGATTGCCTTCCTCGCTGAGCTGTTGATTTCGGGCGTGTTGATGTTCGTGATCTTGACTCTCTCCGGCACCGCAAGGCTGGCGCGATTCACGGGTTACGCCGCGGGCCTCCTGGTAGCGCTGTACATCACCTTCGAGTCGCCGTTATCCGGCATGAGTATGAACCCGGCGCGCACGTTTGCGTCCGCCGTACCCGGAATGCACTGGGACAACTTCTGGATTTATGCGTGCGCGCCGCTGCTCGGCATGCTCGCAGGCGCGCAGCTGTATCTCACCATGAGAGGTGTACAGCGTCTTGCTTGCGCGAAGCTGTTGCATCCCACCGATGAGCGCTGCATTCACTGCGGCTATGAGCCCAACCAAACTGACCGAGGCGTCGAAACATGAATTCCCAGGTCTACGATGCGATTGTCATCGGATCCGGCGCCGGGGGCGCTGCGGCAGCCTATCGGCTAGCGATGGGCGGGCTCAACGTCGCTCTGCTCGAGAAAGGCAACCACTTGCCGACCGACGGAAGCACGCTGGACATTCAGCGGGTGGTTCACGAAGGGGCATTCCTCAGCCGCGAGCCGTGGACCGACGGACAGGGTCGAGGCCTCGCGCCTGAGGAGCACTTCAACGTTGGCGGGAAGACCAAATGGTACGGGGCTGCGCTGCTGCGTTTTGGCCAACACGAATTCCTGCCAGAGCCCGCACATCAATGTGCGGGTTGGCCACTCGCGCTTCCCGATCTCGAACCCTACTACGCGGAAGCCGAAAAGCTGTTGGGCGTGCGGCACTTTGAGCGTGAGCCCGACCTTGCTCGCATTCTAGACAAACTGGCCCCGCACGGCTCCGAGTGGCAGGCACAGGCGATCCCGCTAGCTCTCGCTGCCGACATCACGGCGCACCGCACCGAAGCCGCGCACTTCGACGGCTTTGCCTCCATCGCACATTTGAAGGGAGAGGCCGAGGGCTCGATCCTGGAACTGCTGAAAAAGCGACCAAATTTCACCCTGATCGTGAACGCCGAAGTGCGGTCGCTGGTGGGATCTGCAGACTCGCCAGCGACCATTACAGGAGTACAGCTGTCGGATGGCCGCGAGCTGCGCGCGCCACGCGTGTTTCTCGCAGCAGGCGCTTTGCACTCCCCTCGCCTGCTAGAACGTTACGTCACGTCTGCGGGTCTTCAAACTACGCTGCCCGCGGCCGCGCACATCGGACGGAATCTCAAGCTGCACCTGCTGACCGCGATGGTCGCCTTGTCCACCCGATCGATGACCGATCTCATTCGCAAGACCGTGGTGATTACCAACAAGCGCTTCGCGCATTCGAGCGTCCAGCCGCTGGGGTTTGACTCCGAGCTGATCGCCACGCTCGTTCCCAAGGCCATACCCGATTTCATCCGCCGCGAGGTCGGAAAACGGGCATACGGATTCTTCCTGCAGACCGAAGACGGATCGAACATGCGAAATCGCGTGATGCAGGCTGCGAACGGCGGCGCGCCCATTCTCGATTACGACGAGGCACGACTTCCCGAGGCATCACGGGAGCACAGATCATTTACGCGGTCCTTTCAATGGGCCCTTGCGAAGGCCGGCTTCGCAACTTTCACGCGTCGGATCGGCCTGAACGGGACGGCACATGTCTGCGGTTCGTTGATCTGCGGAAGAAACTCGACCGACTCGGTTGTCGACTCGAACGGTCGAGTGCACGGGATGAACGGACTCTATGTCGTCGATGGAAGCGTTCTACCGCGCTCCAGCCGCGTCAATCCGTCTCTGACAATCTATGCATGGGGGTTACGTGTGGGCGATCTGGTTGCTCGTGCGTTTCGCGGGAGTTTTGCACATGCGTAACCTTCTTTTCCTTACTCTCTTCGTATTCGCGTTGCCGTCCGCCCACGCCGCATCAGAAATAGAGAGCGGGCCTGTCACGTCGGTGGACTCTGTTGCCGTAACAGTAAGCGACATGAGCCGCGCGCTCGATTTCTACACACATGTACTGACCTTCGAGAAGGTTGCGGATCGCGAAGTGGCCGGCGAAGAGTACGAGCATTTGTTCGGGGTATTCGGATTGCGCGTGCGATCCGTGCGCCTGCGCTTGGGAGACGAATACCTTGAGCTGATGCAGTTTCTGGCACCCCACGGGCGGCCCATTCCAGTCGATTCCCGCAGCAACGATCGTTGGTTCCAGCACATCGCAATCATTGTTACTGATATGAACGCAGCCTATGCGCGATTGCGTAGCTTCAACGTGGAGCACGCATCGAGCGGGCCGCAGCGGCTGCCTGATTGGAATCCGAACGCCGGCGGCATCGAAGCGTTCTACTTTCGCGATCCGGACGGACACAACCTGGAAGTGCTGGCATTCCCGCTCGACAAGGGCCCGGCCAAATGGCATGCGAAGAACGGCCGGCTGTTCCTCGGCATCGACCACACGGCCATCGTCGTGTCCGACACCGAGGCGAGCCTGCGCTTCTATCGAGACACGCTTGGGTTGCGCGTCGTCGGCACCAGCGACAATTACGGCACGGAGCAGGAGCATCTCAACAACGTCTTCGGCGCTCATTTACGGATTACTACTCTGCGAGCGGCAGAGGGGCCGGGCGTGGAATTCCTCGAGTACCTCGCGCCCCGCACTGGCCGACCTATTCCTGCGGACACACAAGCGGACGACCTTTGGTACTGGCAAGTCAACCTGCGGACGGCTGCTCCAGGAACAATCGTTAAAGCGGGCACGACACAACTTCATGACGGAGCGCTCGGCTGGAGCGCCGGAGCCATCGCCCACGACCCGGATGGGCACGCGAGCCTGATCGCTCGCTTCAGAAACCTCACGCCGAATTAAGGGGATTCATCATGCTCAAGAACTTTGTAGTCATCGGCGGCGGATTCGCGGGGACAAAGGTCACGCGGGAGTTGGAACACACGCTGCCTCCCGACTGGACCCTGACACTTGTCAGTCAGGAGAACTTCATCACGTTCAACCCGCTTCTGCCCGAAGTCGTCGGCGCCTCGATACTCCCGGGACACGTGATCGCCCCACATCGGCAGATGATCCACTGCAGTCACGTCTGCATGGCACAAGTGACTGAAATCGACACCGTCAACCGGGTCGTACACTACCTGGGCGAAGGAGCAGGGACAATGCGGTACGACCAACTCGTGCTTGCCTGCGGAACGAACGCCAATCTCGACATCGTGAAGGGAATGGCAAATTACGCCCTGCCGCTAAAGACGCTGGGCGATGCGCTGTTTCTGCGCAATCGGATCATCTCTAGGCTCGAGCAGGCTGAGTTACAACCGGACGTCATGCACCGGCGCTGGTTGACCACATTCGTCGTCGTAGGTGGCGGCTTCAGTGGTGTGGAGACGGCAGGGGAACTCGCGGATTTTCTTTACTCGAGCCTCCGCTACTACAAGCGCATTCGCCCGGAGGACCTCCGAATTGTTCTACTGCATAGCGGCGACAGATTGCTTCCGGAGTTATCGCCATCCTTGGGCGCCTTTACCCTGCGAAAGTTTCAGGGACGCGGAGTGGATGTGCGGTTGAATGCGCGCGCCATGCGGGTCACGGATCGGGGTGTTCACCTCGATGGTGGCAATATCATTGAAGGTGGCACAATCATTTGCACGATCGGCACTCAGCCCAACACGCTGGTAGATCAAATTCCAGCGGCCAAGATGCGCGGTCGATTGGTGGTGAATCCCGATCTCTCTGTGCCGGGTGTGGAAGGCGTCTGGGCGGCTGGTGATTGCGCGGGAGCGGTGAATGCCTGGGATGGGAAGGCATGCCCGCCGACAGCTCAATTCGCCGACGCCCAGGCCAAACAGCTAGCCGCGAACATCGTCGCCCGACTCAAGGGTCTACCCACACAGCCGTTCCGGTACCGACCAAGGGGACAACTTTCATCCGTCGGCCATAACAAGGCCGTTGCCGAGGTGATGGGCCTGAAGATCTCGGGGTTCATCGCGTGGCTGATGTGGCGCGGCTTGTATCTGCTACGCATCCCGACCCTGGCGCGCAAGTCGCGGCTGTTCCTGGAGTGGAATTGGGCCATGTTCTTCCCACCGGACATTTCCCACTTCGGATATCGGCGTAGTCAGCGCCGCAACGCGCCCACGGCGGAGCCGAAGGAGACACCCGTGTCAGCGCCGCTGCCAGATCCCGTGCCACAACTTCCGCTGCCAGCAGCGCACGCAAGCCAGCCGGCCGTTTAATGTTTGCAGAATGATCTCGAAATTCACAGGAGACACTTCTATGTTCAAAAATAGGTCGATGGTGACAGCAGCCTTACTGCTACTCGTTGGCGGAGCTTCTGCTCAGGGCAATGAATTCGCCACGGGCAACATGCACTTTGCTGCGATTGATATGGATACCAATGGGGATCACATGATTACCCGCGAAGAGATGGTGAAGTATGCCGAGAAGCAGTGGGAGATGATGGCTCACGGCAAGGACACCATCCCGATCGGTGTGGCCGCCAAGGATTTCGCAGCCGGCGGAGTCAACTACAAGTCCCGGGTTATCGATACCGATCATGACGGCACCATTTCCAAGGAAGAATTCGTGGCTTTTGCGGGAATGAAATTTGACTCCATGAAGAAGACTGACAACATGATTTCGGTCACGGACATGGCGAGAGCCATTTCGCGCGGTAACACCAACCCCGAGAAGTGAAAGCAAGGTGAAGCAGTAGTCGCGAAAGCGGTCGAGGTTCCCGCGTGCATTGCCGGTCTGGCGCGGCGGGAACTGTCCCTGTTTTGCGCTCGCACAAAAAGTCGGTGATCGCCCCGCCTGCCGAAGCGCTCCTCTCCTGCAACGCACCCGGTATCAACGTGCAAACTTGAATCGCACGTATGCAATAAACATCTTCAAGCGACGGTCTGCTGAATGGGACCACCTATCTCGGGTTCCGTTCGGCGAATAGAAAGCACCGGCCAGTCGGTTCCAGCGGCGTGGCGAGTGTTTCGCGCGGACGTCGTGTTTCTAATAACAGGAGAGCGAAGGATGATATCCAGAAGAAAAGTCTTGGTCATCGGTGCAATAGCAACAGCTGTCGCGCTACCCTCATTGAGCATGGCTCTGCCGCGAGACTCGGACGACGGACATGCAGTGTTCGTGATGACGAACGACGCTGATTCCAACGAAGTAATCGCCTACGACCGAACGCCCTACGGAACATTGTTCAGTCCTCATCGATATAAGACAGACGGTCGAGGCAGCGGAGGCAAGGTGGACCCACTCGCTTCGCAGGGTTCACTCATGCTCAGCCAGGACAATTCATTGCTCTTCGCGGCCAATGCGGGAAGCGGCACCGTTTCTGTCTTCAGGGTTGAGGGCTCGCGTCTATTCCTCTGGGACCGAGTTCCTACCGAAGGAAGTGAACCCAACGCCATTGCGCAGCACGGGAGCCTGGTTTATGTACTGAATACAGCTGGTAGCAGCAGCATCGTCGGCTTCCGGCTTCACGGCGGTAAACTGGCGCGCATCCCGGATTCGTTGCGCTTTCTCAGCGGGAACGGTGTCGGTTCGGCCTCCCTGGCCTTCAGTCCGAACGGGCGGTTTCTGTTGGTCACCGAGCGCACGACTAATCGCATTGACGTCTTCAACGTTCTGCCAGACGGCACTCTATCGCAAATCGTGGGAAATCCCAGCGTCGGAGCCGGCGCGTTCGCGGTGGCTTTCGCGCCCAACGGCACTGCTCTGGTGTCAGAGACAGGACCCGGAGGCCCGAACAGCTCGGCCATTTCCTCGTATTCGGTTCAGTCCAACGGGACTCTGACGCCAATCAGTGCAAGCGTGCCAACATTGGGAGCGGCCAACTGCTGGAACGCGGTGACTGCAGACGGTCACTTTGTCTACGCGTCTAATTCGGGATCGTCGTCGATCTCCGGATTTGCAATCAGCAACTCAGGTGCACTGACGCCTATTCCGGGTACGGTCGTAGGACTCAATCCGGCAGGCTCTACCAATCTCGACATCGCAGTCAGCGCCGATGGCAAGTTTCTATACTCGCTCAATGCGGGCAACGGCAGCATCGGCGTCTTCGCGATTCAGCCGGTGAACGGGACGTTGACGAATCTCGGCACTCTCGGGGGACTACCGTCCTCCGCCGGACTCAACGGAATCGCAGCAAACTAGTGCAGAATTTCCCCAGTTCGGACCCACCCAGTTTCCTCGGTTGAGGACCACCTGATTTCCTGAGTTCAGGACCACCCGATTTCCGGGTTGAGGACCACCTGCGGAGCGCTTTTGAGCGCCCGAGGGG